>Ga0209737_10000675_pt1 | contig 26715 bp, 28 predicted proteins | sample TergutCu122P3_FD_187284 | JGI IMG/M metagenome (GOLD analysis project Ga0209737, IMG submission 187284) | Cubitermes ugandensis P3 segment gut microbial communities from Kakamega Forest, Kenya - Cu122 P3 (SPAdes) (version 2) | ecosystem: Host-associated > Arthropoda: Insects > Digestive system... | reverse complement strand
CTGAAAAATTTGGACTTACAATATTCGCTTTTGCACCCAAACCGGACACACCTAAAATCCAATTAATCTTTTGACGCAACCAGTTAAAATGAACAGCTATTCCAGATGTCCTGGAATCAGTGTCTATTGTTCCATTTGTTGCTACATCCGCTGTTACCGTTAAATTAGCAGACTTCCAGTCTTCATTTGGAACATTTCCAAGCCCTACCGCTGAATTATTCAATGTTTGCCACGATTTGTCACCACGCCAGTATTGCGATGCTGTACCGCCTGTTATTAAAGGCTCTTTCCCTGACAATGCACTGTTTAAATCAGTTTGGTTTACAAGTGTTCCTGAAATCGCGCCCCACGACGTTGCCACTGGAGTACTGATAATGATCCCGCTCCAGTTTACGCCTGATATTGACGTAATTTCTGCCTGGTATCCATTTGAAAATATCACAACATCTCGTACTTTCGGTGACGCCTGTGTATTAATTCCTGTCAATGTTACAAGCGTCATTCCTGAAAAAGAGGAACCAATTGCGCCGCTACCGGTTTGTGTTGAACTAAACTTATCCGGCAAATCTATTCCTGTTACTGAAATTGCACGAGTGTTTCCACTACCCGATATGGTGACATTTGATCCTTGTTGCAAAGATGTTATCGCGTTTCCGAACAAATACGATAAATTATCCAAAACACGTTGCCCAAATATCCGCAATGGATTTTTTCCTGCTGGCAATTGCGTTGAATTGCTTACGCCAGCTGTAGTAGTAATTTCAACAGGAATAGATATATTTTCACCAGTGTCTGTAACAGTGCCGGTCGCATTGTCGTTTATTCCGATTGTTCGGTTTAACTCCAGCCCTTTTTCCTGTTCAACCTGATCGCCCCTTAATTGTGTAATTGACTTATCCATAGTTGTATAGTTTAATATTCAACAACTTTCTTTTTCTTCTTTTCCGGCTCAATTTCCCAGAATGCCAGAATTGCATTGACTACCTTTTTTTCTTCGTCTTTTTTCAGTCTGTCAATGTCTTTACGTTCATACGCAGAATGCGTAATTGCACCGTCAATATCATGACGTATTTCTGCGTAATTGTCATTTAATCTGATGATTTCTATTTTCATTGTATTGTATTTTTAAATTGTTATTTATGCAGGAATTAGATTTGCTGTCATTACTCTGTTTGCATTTCCTGATATAGCCACAGCCACAAATAAATTATTTCCATAGCAAACATATTCCCAACTATTATTAACAGAGGCAGCCCTTGATACCCATTTTATTCCGTCAGTGCTGATCATAACCCTGTTTGTACCTGAATTTGCCACAGCAACAAATAGGCCATCTCCAAAACAAACTGAACGCCAACCATTAGCCTCAGGAGCAGTTCTTGATGTCCAATTTATACCATCTGGACTGGTCATAATTCTGTCTGTTCCAGATACTGCCGTAGCAACAAATAAACCATCGCCATAACAAACCGAATAATGACCAATCTGACCAGGCGCACTTGTTCTTGTTGTCCAATTTATACCATCTGGACTGGTCATAACCCTATTGTCTCCTGACCCTGTATCTGAAACAGCAACGAATAAACCCTTGTCCTGCGCATAACAAACTGACTTCCATGTATTAGTAGATGCAGCAGTTCTTGATGTCCATGTAATACCATCAGATGAAGTTGCTGCTCCTGTTCCTGAACCTCCAACTGTGACAAATAGACCTTTGTCTTGTGCATAACAAACTCCATACGGACTAATGGCTGGAGTTGTTCTTGAAGTCCAGGCAATACCATCAGATGATGTTTTAATAGTACCACCAACTCCAACAAATAAATTTTTATTAGGAGCGAAACATACACCTTGATTATTACCTGTTGTTGATCCTGACCATGTTATTGCATCCGGTGATGATATTGAACTGTAATTTACGTCATAGACTAATCCTGACACAGCAACAAATTTATTGTTTCCATAACATACGGAACTCAAAAAATTATTAACATTAGGAGTGGTTCTTGTTGTCCACGCTGATAATTGAGGTATTTTCTTTCCCATAACCAACTTCGCACCACTACCATCATTATAGTAACCGCCTACTTTTACTGCTCCGCTGCCATTGTTAAAATATCCCCCTACCGCAACTGCTCCACTACCATTATTAAAATAAGCCATGTTACAACGGGAATAAAGTTAAAACACCGACATTGTTATTTGCAGCGGTTTGCGCCGATGCGTCTGTAGAATAGAATCTCGGTACTGCATTCATAACAAATGCAGTCGTTGCAAGTGATGTATTGTTTGTACCAGCGGTTTGTGTAACTCCGGTAGTACCTGTCGGTAATGATGGTGTGCCTGTAAACGTTGGTGACGCTAAATTTGATTTTCCATTCCAGTTTGAAATATCGGTAGATGAAATACCATCAATTACAGATTTATTGCTGTGCGTATGCTGGTTTGTGTAAGCCGTTCCCCAGTTGCTTATATTTGTAGGTGTTATTCCAGCGGCTGCCGATGCTGTAAAAATAGGATCGCTTTCTGATGTTATTCCTGCATCATACAAACTCGTCGGTATCTTATTTGTCGCAGGATCAGTTACTACGAGTTTGCCTGCTTTGCTGACATCAGTTTCTGCTGTTGTACCCTTTCCATAAACGCCCAAATCAAAATCATCTATGATGATAGGAGTGTCATTAGAGAAAATTCCAAATCCTGTATACGCTATATCTGAACCAAACATTCCGAAAGGCCTTCCTTTTATTGTAAATCCTCCAGAACTAAGTCCAGATAAATCAGGATAACCGCTACCCATACTCACACCAACACTTTGTATATCGCCACCCTGATGAGTAATTCTAACTGAATTTGAGAATGTTTTGCCTGCTGTTATTATCTGAGAAGTATCTAAAGTAACAGCCTCTTTCCATTCTCCTTCGTCCTGACCGCTTAACCTTTTTCTGCCGTATAACTTTCCATCATCGGAAGGCTCTATCATACCCGCACTTGCTGATTGCCTTTGATAATTCAAAACATGCCATGCTAATCCTATAAATTGCAAATACCACGTTGTTGCAACTGACAGGTGATCTGTTCGTTTTATTTTTGAAAAAGCGCCATTTTCATTAATATCATACACATATATAGGATAAGCGGCAAGTAATGGGTTTATCACAGCTAATGTAGCATCATCATTAGGCTGATAATCAAATGAAACCTTTACTATATCATAGTTTTGAAGGCTATTTACAGCATTTCCCAAATCTATCGTAAATGAATATCCAGTTGATGGCCCTGTTGCTCGAAAGCTCAACCCTCTTCCGACTGTTACTTTCTGATTTAATGTTGTCAAATCAGAAAGTAATCCTGTTATAGCCGATTTAGGATGCTGATCCGCTGCGTTTCTACCTGTCAATTCACCGTGTATGCTTGTTCCAATAATTGGTTCACCTGTTCCTGCAATATCGCCAGCTACTAAAATTAACTGCCGGTTATTATTAGTATCAAATGGAGCGTCTTCCAGCCCAATTGGTATAGTAAGCGTATGGTTTACAAAATCTACTGTATAATTGATGCCTCTGGTTTGCAAAGTGCCATAAAACAAGAGTAACGGCGTTCCAGGTTCAATTGATTCATCAATCGGGAAAACAGTTCTGATACCGTCAAGATATTCTGACAAATTGAAAATGCGCGTTTTTCCTCCTCCAGAAATAAATTCTTTATATTCGCCATCGTCAGCCAGATATTTTGTGCCGTCGCCATCTGTGATTATCGGTATATCTAAAAAATCTCTTTCAATTTTCATAATTTCAATATGTTAAATATTTTTAAAAACTAAATTTCCACCTAAAGCCAACCCTCCAACCAATTTTGCACCAGTACCTGAATTGTAAGAAAATCCACCTACTTTTTTTCCGTTAATAGCCGTTCCAATTATTTCATTATCAACAATCTTTATTGAAAATGCCACTGTACTGCTGCCGAAACTGTTTATTGCTCTGATTCTGAATGTGTAAACTCCAGGTGTGGTTGGAATACCACTTATTACTCCTATATTTGTATTCAATGTTGTTCCGAAAGGAAGTCCTGTTTCTCCTCCTGTCAACGGTCTTATATCAAAAGTGACCGGTGCGTCTCCAGTGGCTATTATTGTTTCTGAATAATATTCTCCTTTTGTTCCGTTCGGCAAACTTAACGTAGTAATCGTAGCAGGATCGCTAATAACCATTATAAATACTCTGCTGTCCGAACCGTCACTATTAGTAACATTAATTTTAAACTGAAATGTTCCGTGCACAGTCGGTGTGCCAGCCAGCAATCCGCCGGACGTTAGTGTCAAATTATTCGGCAATGTTGATCCACTGTCAACTGACCATGCTACCGGAGCAAACTGCGAACCTGTATTTTGCGCTGCCAGTTGTAATGAATAAGCAGTCCCTTTTACTCCAGTCAGGTTAGCGCCAGTGGTAATAATTGGTGAATACGGTAAATTAATCTGAATCGTGAATTGACGTTCGTCAACGTAATTTAAACCGGCAATATTCTGTGCACGTGCTGTAAAAATGTATGTCCCTGGCATTGTTGGTGTGCCACTAATCATCGAACCTGACAAACTTGTGCCTGACGGTAAACCTGTTTCGCCATTACCAACCGGTAATATTGTCCATATTACCGGAGTAGTTCCAGTAGCCTGTAATGCCTGTGAATACGCTGTACCTGAATTGCCACTGTTCAGTGCAGTTGTAATTATTGAGGGCGGTGAAACAACATTGATCCAAAAAGTTTCCCTCGCATGTGAGTTGGCTGGTATATTGGATACCTGCAAGTCAAACTTAAATCTTCCTGTCGTTGTTGGAGTGCCCGACAATACTCCAGTGGCTGCATTAAAACTTGTTCCAGTAGGCAAACCTGCTGTTTCTCCAGCTGCTAATCCACCGGTTGGAGACATCAATGTCCATGTCAATGGAGGATCACCGGTTGCAGCAAATGTATAAGGTAAAAAATTAGATACAAGATTTGAACTTTGTGTGCCAACAATCAAATAAATTTGTGGCGATAAAACCTGTGAATCATCCGGCGGAAAAACATCATTAATTGACGGAGTAGTAATAGTCAGCGTGAATTGAGTAGTTACTGAATTACCAAACTGATTGGTAGCAACAACATTAAAGGTGTACACACCTGTCACAGGAATCAACCATGACAACACGCCTGCGCTTGAAAGTGTCAATTGATAACCCTGTGGAGGAGCAGGTGACGGAGACGAAGTCATTGTCCATGTTACTGCTACTGTACTTGTTGCCGTCAATACAGTGGTAAACGGTCTGTCGGCGCCACCATTTAACGAATGAGGCTGGTTTACAGCAGGAACATCGCCAACTATTAATATAAATGGACTTTCTGATATGTTACTGCCGTTGGTTATCCGTATATTAAATGTATATGTTCCTGCAACTGTCGGTGTACCTGACAATACTCCGCTTGCACTGAATGTCATTCCTGTTGGCAAACCTCCTCCAGGATTTGACCATACTTGAGTATAAAATATATCTACTCCTGCTGCAACAAACTGAAGATTTCCATACGCTACATTTCGCGTTGCAATACGCAACGGAGAAGTAGTGGTGATCCCAAGTGCAGTTCCTGCCTGAATAGAAAACGCTTTTGTAACTGATCCGGCTATATTTGTGGCCTGTACTGTAAAATTAAACATTCCTGTCGCCAACGGAGTTCCGGTTATTGTCCCAGTAGACGGATTGATTGATAATCCGCTTGGAAGATTTCCTGAAACGATTGTCCATGTGATCGGGGTTGATCCAGTTGCTGATATGGACGCAGAATATGGAACATCCAAACGTGCATAACCTAAATTTGTAGTCGTAATATCCGGTAACTGATAAATCATTATATCGAATATTCTATCACTGTACCCCAATTCATTTTCGGCACGCAATGAAAACGAATGAACGCCTGTGGTTGTTGGTGTGCCTGACAGTACGGCAGTTGCTGCATTAAAACTCATTCCTGCCGGAACATTTCCGCTCAAAAGCGTCCATGTTATCGGCTGCACTCCTGATGCAGAAAAATGAAATCCACTTTCAGAAGATTGATATGCCTGACCTACAATTCCAAATGGTAACGGTGATGTAGTGTCAATATGTGCTTTTGATGCAACCGAAAAATCAAATGTCCGTAAAACGTTTCCGGTGTTATCGTATGAATTGTATGCTATTACAGTAATCAGGCATGATTGCCCATCTACTGACGGAGTTCCTGATATTGTCCATGTGTCATTATTAATTAAAAGTCCTGTTGGAAGTGAGCCTGATGCTGCAAATATTGATGTTGTAACCGGATCAGAACCTTCAATATGAAATGTAAACGAATACGGTTCATTGTAGATTGCACCTGGAATATATGTATCCAAAATAACAGGCGGCTCACCAACATTCAGTGTAAAACTTGCCGTGTCAGTAAAACCGACAGCATCCATTACTGTTACAGTGAACGGATAACTACCTTCCCGCAATTCCAATGTGCCGGTAATCTGTCCTGAACTGTTGATTAACAGTCCATGTCCAGCCGGCAAACCTGATAAACTAAAAATAAATGGAGCAATTCCTGTATTTTGTACAATATTAACCTGATGAGAAAACGACCTTCCAAACAAACCATTAATCATTGTAACTGTAACATCAATTTCTGGCGGCTCTGGAAAATTTATAGCAGTAGAGCCATCCCAATAACCTCTCTGTGCATAATTATACACACTTTCTCGCATGGCAGCGGCAGTAGGTTCATTTCCGGCGCCAAATGCAGCAGTCAAGTCAATAACCATCACGTTATCTACCTGAAATGATGTTGCTGTGTTACCGCTTAATCCCTCTGCGCTGAATTGTATTCTTAATCCTAAAGTAACTGTGTTCGCCGTCCAGATATAATCAATCAGTCCCCATGAACTATTGCCAATTGTAACAAATGAATGTCCTATATCTGCACCGTTATTACTGAATTGCGCAGAATTACTTGTTACAGGAGTTGCTATTCTCGCCTGCGCACGAATATAATATTTACGCCCACTGACTACCGTCACATTGTTTAACTGACATGCAGCCTTTTGTACGCCGGATTGAGCGCTAAAATTTACATTGCCGGACACTTGCCCCATCCATGAACCGGTTTCTCCATGAGTTGGCGATAATGCAACCCGCGCAATAGACAATGGGATTGCGGTATTATTTTGACCTGCAACCCATCCTGTCACGGACGCTTCAAACGAACCGGAACCAGAAGGCAATATATTTGTCAGACTTACTTGCATATCATTTCTTTTCCCACCAAACTAATATTCCTGGATGATTATCTGCGTACAGCATACCTGCCGCTTCATCTTCTTCTTCATGTATCGGAAGCGCAGTCAAATAACCGGCAGAGGCATGATTACCCCAGCCGTAAGCCTCATCCCAGTTTACTACTTTGCCGGAAGTTATTCCGTCAATAACTGATTTGTTACTGTGCGTATGACTGTTAGTTGCAGCAGCAGTCCAACTGCTGATTTGCGGCACAGTAATACCGGCAGCAGGTGATGAATTAAATATTGGATCAACTTCGCTTCCACCAAGTCCTCCTCCGCTTGCCACATCACTTCCTGCATACAGCCAAAGCATACGTCCTTTATTAGAATTTGGCGGATTGACGAAAAGAGTTGTTAAAGTATGATTGACATAATTAATCGTGTAATGAAATCCAATCTCATACCGTACACCAGAATAGGTGATAAAAGTATCAGTTCCCTCAGTTATGCTTTCATCTATTGCGAAGGTCTTTGTGATACCATCCATCTGACCGGTAAGGTTGAACTTGACAAGAGCATTTCCCTTGCCAAGTTCCTCACCATTCCATCTTGGGATATTATCAGAATCTGTATGAAATCTGTTTTTACCTAAATTAATGCCTACCTCTGTGTCGTCAATATAGACGCCAACAGATTGCGCACCTTCAACTAAAGTTTTTAATTTTGCCATTGTGTTAGGTTTAACTGTTAATAATTTATTTAACAGGATTTTACAAAAACCCTACACAAATTTTACATATAAGTAATAATATATTTTACCTTATACTCTCCTGTTATACCTGGAAATCTAACCAGATTCAACTGATCTTTTCCAGTTAAAGTAAAATATGCTCCTACTTCCATATCATCGCCAAATACATCAACTTCCCTGATATTGCCTTTGTCAGCAGCTACATTATAACGATACTTGACAGTACCATATTGCTCATATTCTCCAAAAGCAACCATGTAGTCAATATTAGCGTTCTTTTTACTCATCATATAAGGCAACGCTCCTGTTGTGGTCGTTTCATATATGATAATAGGCTGATTGTCCAAATCAACATAGTCTACCGGAGGAGTATCTTCCCCATCATGATTATGTTCTTCAACTAATTTTTTCAATGCCCTCAATGCCTCATCAGTTGCAAGATCACTCACAGCAACTCCTGAATCAGCAATATCACCTACATTGGTAAATTTTGCCAGATTATTAGGAACAACAGTAGGAGCGCCTACACCTTCATTGGCCAGCGGGTCAAATTTCTTTTGAATCTTGGCATCAATTTCAGCCTGCAATGCAGTAGTCAATCTGTCTTTCTGAATCGTACCTGCTTTTAAAATAGCGCTGATTACTGTACCATTTACAACAGTTTGAATATGCGTCTGAGTATTGTCGCCCGTATAAGCAGGAATTTCCAACTCTGTGTACGACTGATTCGGCTCACCAAAATTAATTACAATGTACTTCTTGGCCTGATCAACGTTCGGATCATCTTCACCTGGGTCTAATTCAGCGCCGGTCATTACTCTCAAATCAATCTCTGCGATTGTGTTAAACACAGCCAATACGGCGTCATTATGTCCAATGAACACAAAATCGCCCAAAGCATAACCACTGGTTGGATTTGCTGTCAAATAGGTCTGGTCAACAATAAAACAGTGTTTTACCAATTGCCAGTTTGTCAACAAAGTTTGAACCTGCGTCAAAGTCTGATACTGCACATCGTTGGTAAACTCACTGACATTTTCAGGAAAATCTATAATGTCTGCAACTTCATGCGTATGCGCTTCAGGTTTGTAATCTTCCGGCCAATTCACACTTGCTGTGCCATCACTTGTTACCAGCAATCCAGAGCCTATCTTTACGCCCCCAAGCGTAGTTGTAGTTGCGGGAGGTAACACATAGGCTTCACCAACGGCTACCTGCACTCCATTCCAGTACAGTTTGCCATCACCATCCGACGATAATATATCGCCATTCAAATCAACGGCAACTTCCGTTCCATTAATATATTGACCAATGTATACCTGGCCATCTCTCAAAGTTCTAATACTTACCATTTTTTATAGTTATTAAAAGTTATATAAATCAGTTTTTCAAATATTTGCATAGTTAATTTTAAATAATATCTCTGCTGCTGCCGTATCGTAACCATCTACTTTTACTAACACAGATCGCATTTCAGTAGATTGTGTAAAGTTAAAAGAAAAAATGACACCTGCATCACTTCCTGCAACATTTATTTCATAAAATAAATTTTCAGTCAAACTTAACTTCAATGTTCCGTACATGGTTTGACCACTTCTCGTTACAATATAATCAACGCTTGCACTTTTATACAGAGTAGAATTAATGATATTTACATATTGAGATGTATTCGGTTCCATAATAAATCTGATGTAACCGTCTTCAGTAGAAGTCATAAATTCTTTCCATGCGCTGTTAGATATGTCATTGATCGTAGCGCCTCTCAAAACAAATGTCTTATCAATGTCAAAAACGTATACTACCATCCCCGCTTCTCGTCTCCTGAAAGGTATAGCGTTTCGTTCTGTTATTGTTTCGACAGAGCGCCAGCCTCCCTTTCCATAAATCGCTTCATGCGTAGGAAACATGTCCTTTATGTCAAAAGGAACTATCGGCCCTGATATGTTGTGACCCTTAATCATTCGACTTCAAATTTAATAGTTGAACCATGCTGAATATCTTCTGTCCGGTACATATCCAAAGAAAACGTAGCTCCAGAAGAATTGGTAAACGAAAATAAAGTTGATTTTAACATGCCTGAAAATGTCAGTCCGCTCACTTTAAATTGAGGAACTCCGTATTCTGAAGGCCATGCAAGCCATATATACTTTCCATCAGTACAATTGAATGTTTTGGTTTGCACAAAATCATCCGATAATTCAGAACTTAACGCCAATACTTGCGACTGGTTTAAATTTTCATTTTCTGATGCTCCCCAGTACCTTTTGTATTTAAAAACGATGGCGGTTTCCGCTGTTACGGTAGTTCCGCCATCGCCAGCAGTTAAAACATAAGTCAAGTTGGATGTTATGTTTTGACTTGTCAAAGTAGTAGTTGTTGTTCCTATTGAAAGAGCCATTCCGTTAATAGACTGACTTGTTACAGGTTGATTATAATTCCATGACAATGTAACCGTATTAACAGTCTGTCCTTTTTCATATTCACCTCCTCCGGTAAATTCAGTAACCATCAAAGGCTGACCTGCCATAGATTTATAAATTCCAGCATCTGATAGATATTTAGTTCCAGAACCTCCATCTGTGATCAGGTCTATTTTCGCTTTTAAATTATTATCCAAATTGGAAACAACCGGATTAGTCGCAGTTCCCACGCCAGACATTTTTATGGTATCGGTATCAGCAGTATGAATAGTTGACATTGTTTCGCCTCCTCCATCGCAACATTTGCCACATCCGCAACTTCCTACACAAATATGCCATGCCTTCAATGGATCTGCCTCTGTACCAGAACCCTTAAATACCATATTTTCAGAATCCGCTGTCCATACCTTTGTGGTCAATCCTGAATCAACATTCTTTTGAGCGCCTTCTTCAATAGTGTCAAGTTTGGTTTTCATGGAATGAATCATCGACAACGGATTGGTTTCATATTTTACCCGAACAGATTCAGAAGTTTCTGATCCAAGAGGGCCATAATCTTTCCAAACCAATCCTTCCCACATAAACCTGTGAAATTCATCGTCAATCTTTACATCCGCAGATTCACCGTTTTTCCCTGTTGGATACGATAAATACAAATGACTTAATGACAAAAATGTTCCTTTGTATTTTGGGTCTTCTAAAAGTTCAAGTTTAGTTTTAAGCGCAGCAGTAAAATTCTCATCCGATTGCAAATCAGCATTAATCTTTCCATCAGTTATTGTAATACGCTCTCCTTGTGTATATTTTTCTAATTCGGCAAGTTTGTCTTTTTCTGCTTGTGTATATCTTAAATATTGATCATCCTGCACAAAATAACCATCATTTTCAAATTGAGTTAATTTTGTTGGCTTGTTTCTGATATAATCTAATTCTTCATCATCATCCTGATTCCAGTCCGGCTGAACCTGTGCGATTTCTTCTCTGTCTAACGTGAATAATTCCCAATGATCGTTCGTTATGCCTCCAGCTAATCTATAATACAAATTTTCAGACGCAACATACACCATCATTCCCACTTCTCTTCTTTCCTCGGTAATCGCGTCTCTTTGAGTTATCGTATTTACAGTTCTTAACCCTCCTTTTCCATATTCAGCCTCATGTGTAGGATATTCATCAAACACTGTGAACGGAACAATCGGAGCTGATATATTTGATCCTAATATGTTATTTCCTACTATCTTTGCCATCTCGTTAATTTCTAAATACTTCTATCATAATATTTGAACCGGACTGTTTATGCTGCAATCTAAAAACATCCAAATTTAAAACTGCACCAGACGCATTTGGAAACCCAATTACGCTTGTCTTCTCAATTGCAGAAAATGAAACTCCTCCTACTCTAAAAATAGGGTTCATCCAAACAGAAGGCCATGCAAAATAAATATACTTACCACCGGCGCAATTGAAAAATCTTGTCTGTTCAAAATTTATCGCCAATTCTGATGTCAATTCATTCAAAATTTCTGTATTACTCAAACTTGGCTTACTTGATGCACCATAATACATGGAATCCAAAAATGTAAGAGAGGCTGTTTTTGTTTGTTCGGTTACTCCATCGCTCGCCCTTAATGTCCATTCCCTATTATTTTTGATAGATAATCCTATTACAGTACGTGTTCTTTCTGTTGCTACAAGCATAGGAACATCAGGACTGATGCTCTGATTAACTATGTTTCCATTATATGCCCAATCAAATTTTATAGAACTCACAGTGGAACCTCTCTCTGCAAACTCTACACTTGATTTAAAACTGATTATACTGAATGATTCATAACCTGCGGCGCCTATCTGATTCTTCAAATCCTGCAACTCAAAGTTGATTTTATCAAAATTCTCATTGAAGGCAGTTTCAAGTTCCTGTCCAACAGTAGGTCTGCGGTTAAACGAATCAGACTGTATTTTCTCAAATGTTATCGGTAATGGCATAATTTTAATCTATTGGAGTTCCTTCAAATTTAACTTTACTTGATATCTGGTACTTGTTGAAATTAGGCGCAGTTATTTCATACTGGCAGTCTATCATCAACGCACGTGAATAAATATGCGACGGAGCAAGGGCGTCATTCAAAATAATATCACTGCCCGATATAACAGGATTGTGCAATCCATTCAGTTCAAACAGTTCAATATTGCCAATCATACAAGCCCTGAACCAATTGTACATGATCAGTACTTCATTGGTATTATCTGATGTGAAAGCTATATTGTACTTGGCCTGAAACATTCTCGAATGAGTGGTGGCCTGCATAAATGGGTCTGATGGTTGAAATTTATCCTCAAAACGTCCAAAATCATACCCCAATCCATTTGTTTCTGATACCTGCTCACTGGGTAATCCTATATGAATCGTTGGCAAATGAAATCTTTCTCTGTTAAAAAAAATATGCGTTTCTATCCTGCGAGGATGATCTACGTCCCTTGAAAATATCGCAACAGCATTTTCAAAAATATTGTGCCCATTAAAATCAGGTAATTCCCCGAAAATATCATGCAAAAATGAATCTTCAATACAATCGTTATCCCGACAATAAATATAGTTATCTATGGTCACTTCAACAAAATGATCTGTCAAATCTTTGAGTATTTTTTCTGGAAAGCACATTATTTTAGCATAAATTTTGTTAGGTTAAATTATAGGATTGGAATGAAAGGATTCTTGGGCCTGACAGCCTTTGGCTCACTTTCAATCCTCTTTTATTTTTGTAAATATAATCAATCATTCTAACTTTTCAAAAATATTTTATACAGAAGGAGAAATAAATCTCGGAGGTGTATAATAACAGCCAAGTGTAATTAAAACTCCATGCGTTACAATCACCTGAATAACATCATTTTTTGCAATCGGAAAAATACGACTGTCCGCCCATCCTCCCGCAGAAACAACAAAATAATGATTGCCATTGTTGATTCTAACATTCAACCGTCCTGCACCACTATCAAACAACCCCGTTACATGAAGAAATCCATCGCCGGTAGCAATCCACGATTCTCCACTTGCAGATATTCGACTTACAAGTTCTTCATTGGCCCAATCTGGAACAAATGTGTAACCATCATCCCCTGTATCACCTTTTGTCCCTTTAATATTTGATGTTGACGGAGTGGAGGAACTTTTTGACCAGCTGATGTCGCCATTTGAATCTACGATTGGTATCCACAATTGCTGAAAATCTGATACATCATAAATTGTTTGTTCGCCAAGATTATCAGTGCCGTACACTTTACTTGCCTCATTAACACTGTCAACTTTACTGTTCCATGCGCTTTTTTCATTTGAAGTTACATGAGTTTCGTCATTTTCATGTTTTTCAAAATCACTAACCACATCGTTCCATTTTTCTTTTTCCGGTAAACTAACATGAGATTCTTCGTCTACCGAATGACTGTTTGCATTTGACGCCAAAGTTCTGATGTCATTATGAGCTATTGTCGATGCGTTATGACTGTTTAATGAACTGATAAAACCAAATTCCAAATCAGAAATTTCTGTACGTATATCGCTGTGCGCTGATTCAAATGTATTGTGAGCAGATATTGCACTGTTCAATGCGTCAAATTGTACTGCTGAATTTGCTTTTTCTACTGCTGTCTGAAGATTGGATGTAGAAGCCACTTTTGGATTTTTTACATCCATATTATTTACCAAAACCAAAAGTTCACCTGCTCCTGTGATTACAGAATCAACTTTGTTGTTCCATTCTGATTTTTCTATACCTGTTACATGTATACCTGAATTTCCTGTATGACCTGAAATATCTGTCATAGATGGAATACTTAAACTCGAAGAAGTCATGTTTCCCTGTAATACAACATCATTTATCTTTGGCTTGTTATCCAAATCCATATAATTGTCAGTGCCACCTCCTTGTCCTCCGGCATCTATCGAAGATAAGGCCTTGCGAAGAATCTCTATATCATAATCATTAAAGGCGTGAGTTGCTGCAATTTTTACTATCGTTTGTGCAAATGTATTTGCTAATTCCTTTGAAATCATTGTAGTAACATTTTAAATTTTGTAAATATAATCATTTTTTATACAGTTTCATTGTAAATCAAATTATTTTTTGCAAAATTCAATCCGTCCATCTGACAGTGAAGTCTCTGAATAACCGCCGACACTGGAAGGTTAGACTGTTTTTCTCTTCCCATATCATCCAGAAGATACACATTTCGTATATCATGGTTAATGTCAACCACTGCAAATTGAATGTTGTGTCCGTATCTCACTGTAATAGAATCGTCTTTTTTTACCCCATCGTTGAAAATAATCTTGTCCCCGTCAAAGGTAAAATCTTCGTTTAATTTCATCATCTGTAACGGTTCATTGACCGATACAAACTTGAACAGAAACTGAATGTGCTTAATTGGGAATGTCGCTACCGCAAATAACTTTCCATCATTTGTCATTTCCCGAACCAGCAAATTTTGAGACGATATAGTCACTGAATCTATCATGGTTATTTTGTCCATTGCCGACAGTTGGAACCGTTGCTCCACGGTTATATTGGCCATGCCTATCAATTGCTCTGACCAGTCCTTGTATTTTGTACTTCGATTGATCGACTGAATAATCGCTTTAGTTTGAACAGGCGTACCAAACGTCCATCCTGACCCCTGACAATTCAAACATATAGACTGCGCCTGATCACGTTTTTTGCACGGACACGGGAAGGCTGGTTCAATTGTGATAGAGTAGCCATGATGATGAACAAGTGCGTCAAACGACCCTTCGAAAAATTCGATGCGCGGGGAGGCTTGCAGATTAGGTGGGGGTGCTAACATGGCTTTTTTCATAATGTTTAGCTTTTAATTTTGCAATACTGTCCTCATCGACTTTAACTTTGGTATAATATTTGATGTTGTTTTCTAAATTTAAAGCAATGACAGATAAAGATACATGTAAACATGATTTTGTAAAAACAGAAGGTTGGGTTTGCCTGAAATGCAAAACATTCTTTCCAAGAATAATGGGAACGTATGAAGGTGAAATGTGTCCCATCCAGGAAGAAAGTTTCGAGGAACACATCAAACGAATAAGCGTCGCTTCTTCCGCTGGATTCAAATTCGCTGAATAAGGTTTGTAAACAAGCCTCTTGTCACGAATTTCTATTTTTTTCATCCTGACCATTTCCTCAACCTGATCCATAGTCAAGTCTGGGTCTCTTACAAGTTCCCGAACTTTTGTGAGGAATAAAGTTTCTGTATCCATATTTTATTTTGTTTAATTATTGCTCTACATAGATGAACATACAATTCCTTTATAAATTGCTCTCAATCTATCTAAACTTGTCTTAATTTTATCTTTAAGTTCTTTAATACGAGCACTATACAACGAATACATGGCGCTGGCCGTCGTCGAAATACTACTTGAAACATTGTCTAACGAAAGTGACTGTGAACTTAAACCTGGCACTCCGAAGGGAATGTCACCGGCTATTGCCAAAATCGGAATTGAGGCCAAACTTCCAACAATATCTACCAAATCATAATGTAAATCATGCAGTCCAGTAAGATACTTTACCGCCCAATAAGAAGGAATAGTTCCGAATCCCATCATATTTGTGTACGGGATCACGCCTGAATACAGCAACGTTTCCCCGCGCACCGCCAGAGGGTCTGCTGACTGGGTGGGTACAATAAATACACGCCTGAAATAGGTGTACCCGTCGGACGTTCTTCTTCCGGTAATCCACTCTTTCGGAAAACCAATCTGTTTTATGGTGCCGAGGTATCCGTAAAGTTCGTATGGTTTGACACATGGATAAGTAACCTGAATCATTCCCCATCTGCGGAACTCATCGCGGTAAAAGTCGAAGTTTTCTTCGATAACAGTTGGCAGCAGTTTAATATTCAAATATTTTTCAATTTCCTGTTGGGCTGCTTTTATATAGAACTCGTATGTTTCTTTGGATAACGCGGTGCCGGATTTGTCCTGAATCTTTACTCCATACAGGTATATTGATGCAAGTTCAGCGGGTGATAAAACCATTCCTGTGTTTTTATCATATTTTATTGTACAAGAGAGAGTAGGCATTTTCGTAAAATTTTGTTTTTGTAAATATAATAAAAAACCCATTCAATTGATTTGAATGGGCAATAAATAAAAACAAATGAACAGAAAATTTATTCGCTATATGCTTTTGTAAAAATAAAGTCTACAAGTTCGGCCTTGTTCTTGTCGTCGTATTCAGATTTATCAACTCCCATTTCTGCCAATTTTTCTTTCAGCATTGGCACAGTCATTGCGTTTAATTTCTTGAATACTTCTTCTTTTTCTTTTTCGATAGATTCTTGAATAGCCTTTTGTTTTTGAGCGTCTTCAAGAATCTTTTTCGCTTCAAGTCTGGCCTGTTCAAGAATAACTTCTTTTTGCCTGTTAGCTGCATCTATAATGCTTGAAGTTGCTTCGGCCTTGACCTTTTCGTCCAAAGATTCAAACTTGGCATTTGGGTCAAGTGAAGTAAATCCCATCAGATTACAAAACACTGCCAAACTTTCTTCTACTTCAGCAACTCCATCTTTATCTACATTTACAGGTTTGCCATTTACTATTACGGACTTTCCGTAAAGATTTTTTTTACTCGTTTTAAATTTCATGGTACATAATTTTAAAGCAAGGGCCTTAATGACCCTTGCATATTTGAAACTCAACTAAACTCGATCTCCTATGTTTACTATCCGAACAACTTTTTTCGGTGCATATATAACAGGCGTGCCGAACAGCATGATCATAAAGCGTCTGATGGGGGCGGTTAAAGCCAAATCCATCTTCATCATCTGTCCCAATTGCAGGAATGAGAACACCTGATCGGAAGCCCATTCAATTACCAAAGCCTGGTCAGTTCCCGATATGATACGATCGTTGTCCAGAATATGCTGTGCAGCAACTGCTGTACCGGCGGTATCGTAGCCTTCGTTCGTCCACTGCGTCATACCCACTTCAAAAATTTTGTACATCGGTATATCGGCCAGATTGGACGAAGTGGCGTTAGCCTTGGAACGATAAACAGCCCATCCGGTAGCGGCGTACTGACTGGTAGTTCCTGGTGTGAGTACCAGATCGGTAGCAAATCCAGGGGCGGTAGCCACAGGAGCAACTACTGATGCAGCGGTAACAAACGTAAGCGCTGATTCACCGTAGTTATTCTTGGCTGCTACTGCGTAGTAGTAAGTATCCGTACCAACGAACTTGGAATTAGGCGACGCAACAGAAGAAGAAGTAACCAAAGCCGGAGCAGCGGGAGCCTTTGAAGTCGTAGGGCCACTCAAAGAGTTCTTGGTTTGCGTTCCACCCAAACGGAAGAAGTTGGAATCCATGATTTCAACCGGCCCGTTTTGAGTAGCAATCGTCCTGACTGTTTGACCGAATATCGGAGCATTAACGTGAGGAGAAGTAGGATGAATCAACTTTTTGTCTAACCACTGCTTGTTGTAGTTGGTAAACACTGCCGGATGACTGATGATCGTGTCGGCGAAACCGAAATAATCACGAATCACTTGTGTAGCGTCCGCCAGATGATAATCCTTCAAAATGGAACCGCGGGCGTCAATTACATGCGGACTGTTCATGTAAGCGTTGAAACTCGGATATTCCGATTCAGTTTCCAACTGTGAGAAAATTCCGTTGTACTGTTCTGGAACTACACGGCTGTCAGCGAACGGTAAATGATATTCCATTCTCATAGCCATCAACCTTGCTTTGTTAGTGGCTTCCTGGGCCAACATACTTGTAATGCCGCCTCCGGTTTTAACCAACTCGGCCTGGAAAGTAACTCCACCTACGATACCGGAATATTTAATTTGTATCGGTTTCCTGCGGTAGATCGTATCTTCTACTTCCGGCAATTCACCTTCTGAAACAAATCCGTAGTCGGGAGTACCATAACTTACAAGTTGCAAATATTCATGTATGTTGTTAAATACAGGTTTCTTTGACAGTTTTGCAAAAATAGGGTAGTGTTTAGGCTGCGCAGTCAATACTTTCATAGTACCTTCCAGCGATTCTACCTTCAAAGGAGCAGCAGACTGATCCGTTGCGTTCCATGTTTGAGCGCCTTGCTGATCGCCAATAGACATTGCCTTAAGCAATTCATCAGCGCCTTCTGTACTCATATTGCCAGATACAACTCCGTTATAATTCTGGTCAACATGTTCGCTAAATTTCATTAAATTAGTATACATAATTAGTAGTTTTATTCGTTTTTAATTCTTTTTTACACAATCGTTTAATGCGTCGTTCCATACTGCCTTACTGATGTCTCCACCAAATTCAAACAGCGTTACAGCATCTGAATAAGCGCTGTTGCCAGTGTTAGCAAACGCCTTGGTCAACGTATTTATCACCTGCGACTTGGTAATCTGCGCCTTTTCTGCGGTTTCTGGTTCGCCACCAAAAGACTTTTGCAGAGTAGAAATGCCAGTTGCAGCCTTTTGAACCGGAGTGTTAATGTCATTCTTCAAACTGACAATTTCAGTTTGCAAAGATTTTACCAGTTCGGTAAGTTCCGATACGCCACTCTCTTTTGTTTCAATAGGAGCAGGAACCTCTGCTTTTTGAACTTCCTCTTTTACTTCGACAGGAGCGTTCATTTTTCCTTCCAGAGTAACTATCCTGTCAAGAATAGACTTCTGAATCTCATTGCTGCTTTTGATAGAATCCGCAAGGCTTTTTATGATTTGGCTCATTTGAGTATCACCATTATCTTGCTTTACTTCTTCTTTTTCATCTGAAAGCGCTTTCTTAACGTACTCTAATGTTTCCTGGAGCACATTATCTTCGACTTTAATGTTATCTTTCATAAGTTTGAAATTTTGTTATTAAAAATTATAATTTTTGTAAATATGAGTAAAATAAATTTAACAAAAAAACTTTTTGTAAAAATTTTTCAACATTTCTTTCTGATTTTCGTCCAATTGACCTGCCTGATCTGCTTTAACCAATGTAATAAGATGCCATTCTCTCTCTGTTTTCTCTGTTTTGAAATCAATGCTTCCATTAGATTTTACTATCATTTCAGAGCCATTAGCGGATACAAATTTTGCCAAATTGTCGTCAACTTCTTCATATTCAAAAGTTGCTGGGTCTTGATAAATGTCGTCACCCGTAAACCCTTTTTGAATAAGTTGAGCGTAGGTTTGGCAATTTTTAGGCATCGGGCATAACGCAATTGCGCTAATCAATGCTTTTTTGATTTTTGATTTGTCATTAGAATCCCTTTCGATAACCTTTCCCTCTACCGAAATGCCAAGATTTGTTTTTTTACTGCCTCTTTCCAAAGCCTTCATCAAATTTACGACCGCTTTTGCCTTCGGTATTTGAGTATACAACTCTCCTTTGACAAACAAATGTCCCTTTCGTTTCTCAAAATCAACTACCTGACCAATAATACTATCTGGACTTTTTTCGTGATTGTAATTAACAAAAAATCTATCCTCAATAGAAAAATCACAGTCCGCCATCGTTTCTCCATCTAAATCACGATGCCCATTGGAGGCAAGTCCAGAAAATTGAACTACATCCTCACCATTCTCATTTTTGCCTTTACTAATATCTACGGGCAAAAAGAAATTAAATCTATTATCTACCCCGCACGTTTCCATATATATCCTTTTGTCAACTCTTTTTTATTACAAATACAATTACGAATGTCTATTGGCCAACATCCAGTATTTTCCGAAGCCTTTATTACTGATTCATAAGTTGCTATATAATTGCCATTCAAAGAAAATTGTATAACTGGAACTTTTCTTAATTTCCTTATTATCCCATTTTCTTTTTCAAATTGCCATCTTTTTTTACCAGAATCAATATTTTTCCTTCTTGCCTCTTCTGAATATTCAAAACTCATTCCCTTATTCCAAGGTGGCTTTTCTTTTTTCTTGCCAATTTGAGATTCTCTAATTTTTCTTTTTGTTTCTTCTGAAAGAGGAACTCCTTTCGTTCTTTCAGACACTTTTTTCTTATTTTCCTCTGACATTTTCCTGCGCCTCATTTTTTCAACAGTCGCTTCTGGAAGTTTTCTTCCCTTTAATTTATCACTTATCCTTTTTCTTTGTTCTTCCGATATTTCCCCATTCAATCCGCCACCTCTTAAATTCATACACCATTTGTCAAATTTAAACAAATCTCCAATTATTTCAATTTCTGCGTTAGATAATTCATCATAATTATTAAAAAAATACAAAATTTCTTTCTTAAAATTTTCTTTTCCATATTTCTCAACAATGCTTTTGTATTTTGATCTCGCTTTGCGATTATAAAAAACAAAATTAAAAGAACCATTTCCAGTATACGAATCTTTCATTCTTTTTGTAACATGAACTCCATAATAATAATACGGTTTTTCTGGTATCATACATGTTATTTTATATGCGTAATAATACTTTCCATCTTCCCCTTTAAAAGGCTCTATGTTGTTTTCTTCAATCATCTTGTCTTTTTATAAAGTTGTAAATGTAGTAATAATTTTCAAAACACAAACCATTATTTTAATTTCGTTATCCATTGAACCTTCGATAAATCTTCTGCGTACCATTTTTTGCACAACCTGTCCATACAATCCTGTACCGAAGTGCCACAAATCGGGTCTGCATAGTTAAAAAGCACATATTGACATTCAAATTGATAAATACAGTCAAAATGACCGGATTGCATTCCTCTTGTATTATCTATCATATATATTATATGTGCGTTAATTCCAAATTCACGTAATTTATCTCTGGCATACAAAGCAGCATCATCGCAATCCCCAAAATCCGTAAAAAATTCGTACTTTGAATTGTCATGGTCAAAAAATCCCTTTAGCAGATCATATTTATACTTGTAATTCTTTTTAAACCAATCTATTAAACCGATTGTATTTCTTATTTCCCTGTATTGACCATATAATTTATTGTATCTGTCTCTGTTTCGGAATAAAAAATAATACAGAAAAAACCAAAAACCAAATATCCCAAAATATCTGTGCGCTATAACCGGTCTTATCCAGTATAAGACGGTAAACCACCATGTACAATTTTTGTTCATATTCTTATTGTTCCGTTTTCAAAATTTTCCCTCAAATTTGCAATCAGATCATCGCTCTGAAAAATTTCAGCAATAGACCTCCAATCACAATTCACCAGTTCCCGACCTTCAAGTAACGGGATAGTTTCTGGATCAAATAATGCAGTATAATAATGTATCACCACATCTGAATTTTCATATACCCCACACTCGCATGTATGGAACTGGGATATTTCAAAACCTGTTTCTTCCAGAGTTTCCCGAATAGCAGCCATCATATAGTTTTCAGCAGGCTCTACATGCCCACCTGGCAAAGCCCATTTACCAGGTTCAAATTGCTTTTCGTTGCTGCGTTTAACCAAAAATATTTTGCCACTATTCTTATCTACCAATATCATATCGGCATAATGCCTCCGGTTGTCCTTAGCCTTGTATATCTTTCCGTCAATCTGAACGTCTTTGAATTTCATCAATCCCTTATGAAATTCGGCAAGTTGCGCTGTGGTTATTTCTTTGTTCTTGTGCTTGTTGACTACTCCAATAGCATAACTGTTGAATGCTGATTTTTCAAAAAACACTTCATACTTTGACAGTTCTTTTATTCTGGCGTCACTTTTTTCAAGAACTTCAACTGATTTTTCCAGTCTCATAATTTCGGCTCCAAGCCTGCCTGTTGCCCTGACGTAATTGTTGCTCAAATCCAGTATTTCATCTTTTAGTTTGTCAGCCTGCAATACATGTAAACTGTCTCCTTTGCTGACAGCCTCCTCTGCCTTGAACAATTCATCATTTTTGGATTTGATCAATTCGTTCTGCTCATTACAAAAACTTACCATCTCACCCTTCTTCTGTAAAAGAGATTCTTTTAGGCGACGGTAGCGCTCAATTTTTCCGACAAAAAAATTATCAAAAATCATATCCATTTTTTAAGACCATCTAACAAGATTATATTTTCTATATATCGTTTTCCCATTTTTCATCCGAAGAGCCTGTTTCCGATTTCCTGACTTTTTATAAGAAACATGTATCCAATCTGGATATTGATCATTCCCATCTTCATAAATCAATTGGTCGAAATTGCCCAACTTAAAAAATACATCGAATAGCGCTTTGTTGTTTTTCTTGTCAACGTCTCTAATGTCCGCTGCTTCGCCTAAACAATGTTGTGATGTCGCCGACACCAGATACCCTTCCTTTTTCATGGCATTGTTTAGAGCGACAGACCGGTATCCATTATTGATAACAATAGGCTTGCCATATTTATCCCGTGCAGGCTGCAAGCAATAAACGCATAAACGTCTTAAATTCTCAATATGGCTTTCTGTCGGAGTATTGTTGATTCTGTACTTTTCTGCCGTGGCCGACCTGGTTAATTCCGAAAGCCTGAAATTTTTACTTAATATATCCATCCTCTTCTAATTAAACTGTCCAAAATATGTTCTGTATGATAAATTGACCTCCTTTCCGCTTCATGATCCTTTCTTAAAGCATAAAAATTAAAGGCAACAGAAAAAATAATGAACAAAATAATGATAACAAAATTGATGCTAACTCTTTTTTCAACCTTTAACAGTCTTTCATTAAACATCTTGTCCACCTCTTTTTCTTCCTTGATTAATGCCTCTATTTTTCTTTCAAATAAAGCATGTCTGTCTTCGTCCTTCTTGAAATAATCGGAAATGTCTTTCCTTATCTCACGTATATCTGGAGATAGTCTATTGTACAACCGACCTTCGATTCTGTCTTCTATTTCTAAAATTTCTGTCATGTCATTTCATCAAAAATATTTTCAATAGAGTCTCTTTTGAGGCATCTACTATTTACGCATGATTTCGTAATCAAACTTGCGATTTTTGTTTTGAGTTTCATAATTTCTTCGTCTAACTCGTTTATCTTTTCAAGATTTACAGCCTCTCTTTCAAGAAACTCTTTCTCTCTTTGCCTTGAATCAATAATGGACTTGTTGAGCCTTTCGCTCATATCATCCAAAGCAGTTTGATATGTGCCAAGCATCGCTTTGATGGCTGCCTGCTCTTTTGAAACTGTTTCGGCTAAATACCTTCTGCGTTCAATGATTCTTGTAATCCAAGAAGAAATAACCATCGAAACAGATGATGATATTGCAGCTACTACTGCCGTATTACTAAAAATTGAACCATTTATTACTTCCTCCATCATTGCAAAATTTCTCAAATTTGATTTTTGTAAATATACAAATAATATTTTAAACTTCAAAAACTTTATCGCCAACAGTTACACGAATTTTTCCTGGAAGTTTTCTTGCCTCTGCAACTATATCGTAATCGTAGGTATATTCACCATTTTCCCATTTGGTTTTGGTTTTAAATTCATCTTGAAGGAGGCATCTGCACCACGGGTGCGACGGGGAAATCGTCGCCTTCCAATCCGCCCTTTTCTTTCCTACATTGTCACCATTTTCAAGTAACTGCTGTGGGGTAAACCGTATCGGCTCTGATCCGATTCCGCCGGTCAGGTATAATCTGATACATTCCTTGCAGGCGCCAGGGTAAACCCTTTTGTACATGAATATTTTGTCGCCATTACTTTCTACCATTTCCATGTACCTGGCGTGTTCAAATGCGTTTTGCAATTCGGTGGCTGCGATTCTTCTAAAATTAATTTGCATGTTACCCATCCTTTTATACATTTCGGACGCGGCCCTGCCGATCTGATCACCTCCACTCTTGGCCCCCTCTTTCAAACTTTCCCTGACGGCATCTTCGTAACCCGCCCTTTGATTGGCTCCTTCAAGCGTGTTTTTTACATCATCCTTTATGTTGTCGCTCAAAGACTTGATGTGGCTGTAAGTTCTATCTTCAAGATAGGTGATCACTCTTTGGGTACGTGGAGAAAACTTCTGGTACTGTTCCCGATTCAAGTATTTCTTGAAGTCTACATAATCTACCTTGCCAGCCTGATCTTTTAGCGCTGCCGATAACCTGCCAAAATAAAACGCCTGCTCATGTGGCGTATATTTGGTCTTGATCTTATCTACATCAATGCCATGCTTGTTCAAAAGGTCTTTCTGGTCATCCGTCAATACCCTTGTTCCTAAATTATGGGCAATAAAAAAGGAATGATGAAACTCGATGGTTTCAAGCGCCTCATTGATCTGCTGCGGGGTGAATAACATGCTCTTTTGCTTTTTCAACCTTTGCTTTTGCCAGCATATAAACATCCTCAGTTATCAAACCTTTAGAAAATTTATCTTCAATCTTTTTTTCGATTTCTTCCAACGGTATAGTTTTCATATTATTATTTTTTTAAAATTTTTGTCAATTCTACCTGTATCGCCTTCAGCATGGATTCATAGTTACGACAAAATTCATTTTCGTACACAGTTTGAACCTTCGGATAACGAGGCGGTTTACATTCTTTTTCCATAATCTACAAGAAAAAAAACAGGGACGCAACAAAAGTAATATTAATCATACAAACACAAAGACCAAACAAATCATCAATTTAAACCTTAATATCCTGCATCCCTGTCTTAATTTACTTCCTTATCAAAGACAGTACACTCTCTAATATCTTTGAAGAAAAGATTCCATTTGAAATCAATCCTGGCATAAGGGCTATCACACCAAAGGTGGCCCAGTCCTGCCAACTTCCAAACTCAAATACAGCATAAGCGCCAAAATTGACAAACTTGCCTGCTGCAAGCATAACGCCTGACAATACAATGCCAATAGCCCATGATACAAAAACTTTTCCCCGTTTTTCAAGGGACACCCTGTCAATAACAAACTGCGTCAAAAATAACCCTACAAGTCCGATGCCAAAGGGCGTGGATACTAAAGAAAGCATTTCTGAAATTTCCATAATCTTATATTTATTAAGTTAAACGCTGTAAAGATAATCAATTTTTTTAAAATATCTTGCTCATCCATTTTTTTATGCAACTTTCCGAAACAAACTGTCAATAAATTCAAGTCCTGTCAAAGTAACGACAACCTTTGAATAATACTTGTTTAGTCCTTCTATGTTCGTCAATTTCATTTTAAAATACCCTCTGTCAATATATTCCTGTTTCGGTTCATTTCTATCCTTGAAAAATATTCCTTTTTCTCGCAATTTTTTGAAAAGCGTATTTCTACCAAATGACAAATCAAGAGTTTTAGCAGCCTGACCAATATCTAAATCGCCATCGCTATCCAAAACTTTATCCACGTACTCAATTTTTTCCTGCTGCTCTTCAAGTAATTTCTGCTGATCTTCGCATGTATCTTTCAATAACTTGATTTCAACTTCACATTGCTCAATTCGTTCATTTCGTTCTGCAAGTAATAATTGCTGCTCACCAATCACAATTTGCAGCCCCTTTTTTTCCTGTTCCGATTCAAGAATCATCCTGGCAAGGTCTTCTTTGGTAATATGGTCAAGTTTTGTGTAACCTTTCATCAAAAGTTCCTCAATTTTTTCAAGACATATCAAATGAAAATCAACTGACAGCCATTGAGCAAAAGACAATGCAATTAGTCTGTGCATCCATGTTCCTCCGCCAAATTCCGGCGCACCTTGTAAAGTTATAACCAACTGGTTTTCAGAAATACGGTATTTTCCCGTAATTGCCTCAACTAACTGTTTTGTAGACGGTAAGCGTAAAAACTCGTATGGTTGTTTTTTAAACGCTTTTGCCATCTGTGTAGCATTTACCATCACATCTTTATTGATACTGTCCAGCTTAAATGTAATATTTGTATTGTTGTATATAATAATACTTTCATTGTACATTTTGTTTTCGAGTGATCCAACATTTACCGTTTCATTCATTACTTTCGCTTCAACAACTTCCGTACCATCCTTATTTTCTCTTTCCAAATACAATGCGTCAACCATTCTTCGGAAATTCCAAAAAAACGTATATGAATTTTCATCTCCGAACATATCGGCAAACAAAATCAATCTTTCGACATTGCCTCTGTTGATAACCCTCAACTTTATTTTCTTTCCAGAGCATAAAAACCATACAAAATAACACTTTAATTCGTCATCTGACTTGCAGATAGTGTCAACTGCATCACATGGATCGTCATATTTAAGCGCTTTGGCTACATCTCTGGCAACAAACATAAGATCGCCATCAATTTCAATCATCCTGATGCGCCCGTAATCTTCGCTTTCATAAACTTGATATTTGTTCATAACTGTTTAAAAATTAAATTGATAAAAAAAATTA
>Ga0209737_10000674_pt1 | contig 26722 bp, 27 predicted proteins | sample TergutCu122P3_FD_187284 | JGI IMG/M metagenome (GOLD analysis project Ga0209737, IMG submission 187284) | Cubitermes ugandensis P3 segment gut microbial communities from Kakamega Forest, Kenya - Cu122 P3 (SPAdes) (version 2) | ecosystem: Host-associated > Arthropoda: Insects > Digestive system... | reverse complement strand
GGTTCCTTGGCATGAGTGTCCCAAAAAACCAGAGTGGACGACTTTTCGACGCTGTTTACAAGCCCTTTCGCTAAATACCCCGGTAAATTTCTTAAAATAATTATGATAAACAGGTGCAATCGCCCTGCCTCAGGAGGGAGGTGAGTGATGTCCCTCAATACCGATAATGCTCCGCCTTGTACGGCCCTTCGATTGGCACGTCGATATATGCGGCCTGCTCGGGCTTGAGAGGAGTGAGGTACGCGCCGATTTTCTTCAGATGCAGGCGGGCGACCATTTCATCCAGTTTCTTGGGCAGGGTGTAGACGTCGATCGGGTATTGGCCTGTTTTGGTGAACAGTTCGATCTGCGCAAGGGTCTGATTGGCAAAGGAATTGCTCATCACGAAGCTCGGGTGTCCGGTGGCGCAGCCGAGGTTCACGAGTCGCCCTTCGGCAAGCAGGATGATGCGTTTGCCGTCCGGGAAGATGATGTGATCGACCTGCGGCTTGATGTTCTCCCACTGGTATTGCTTGAGGCTCGCCACGTCGATTTCGGAGTCGAAGTGGCCGATGTTGCAGACGATGCTGTTCATCTTCATCGCTTGCATGTGCGCGTGGGTGATGACGTGCACGTTGCCGGTGGCGGTGACGAAGATGTCGCCGAGGCCCGCAGCCTCATCCATGTTGACCACGCGATAACCTTCCATCGCGGCTTGCAGGGCGCAAATGGGGTCGATCTCGGTCACCCAGACCGTTGCGCCAAGCCCCTTGAGCGACTGGGCACAGCCCTTGCCGACGTCGCCGTAACCGAGCACGACGGCGATCTTGCCCGCAATCATCACATCGGTGGCCCGCTTGATGCCGTCGACGAGCGACTCGCGGCAGCCGTAGAGATTGTCGAACTTGGATTTCGTCACCGAGTCGTTGACGTTGATCGCGGGAAAGCGAAGCTCGCCCCGCGCATGCATCTGGTAGAGGCGATGCACGCCGGTGGTGGTTTCCTCGGTGACGCCCTGGATGTGGGCGATGCGCGTGGAGTACCACGTAGGATCAGTTTTCAGTTTCGATTTAATAGAGGCGAAGAGGGCCGTTTCTTCCTCGCAGGTGGGGCTTGAGAGCACGGAGGCGTCTTTTTCCGCTTTCACGCCCAGGTGCAGCAACAGGGTGGCGTCCCCGCCATCGTCCAGGATCATGTTGGAATAGCCGCCATCGGGCCATTCGAAAATGCGGTGGGTGTAGTCCCAATAATCCTCCAGACTCTCTCCCTTGACGGCGAAGACGGGAATGCCTTTGGCGGCAATGGCGGCGGCGGCGTGATCCTGGGTGGAGAAGATGTTGCAGGATGCCCAGCGTACCTCTGCGCCCAGCGCGATGAGCGTCTCGATCAGCACGGCGGTCTGGATGGTCATGTGCAGCGAGCCGGTGATGCGCGCGCCTTTGAGCGGCTGGCGGCTGGCAAATTCTTCGCGGATGGCCATCAGCCCCGGCATTTCGGTTTCGGCAATGGCAATTTCCTTGCGTCCCCAGCCGGCAAGGGCGGGGTCGGCAATGACGTAATCTTGTTGTGCGGTCATGGATGTGTCCTCTGTTGAGTTTTAAAGCCCGGCATCGGCGGCCAGCGCGGCGGCCTTGTCGGTTTGCTCCCAGGTGAATTCAGGCTCGTCGCGCCCGAAGTGGCCGTAGGCGGCGGTTTTGGAATAAATGGGGCGCAGCAGATCGAGCGTCTGGATGATGGCCTTGGGGCGCAGGTCGAAATGGGCGCGGATGAGTTCGACGATTCGGTCGTCGCTGATTCTGCCCGTGCCGAAGGTGTTGACCATCAGGCTCACGGGTTTTGCGATTCCGATGGCGTAGGCAATCTGTACTTCGCACTTCTCGGCAAGCCCCGCTGCGACGACGTTCTTGGCAACGTAGCGTCCGGCGTAGGCCGCCGAGCGGTCGACCTTGGAGGGGTCCTTGCCCGAAAACGCTCCGCCGCCGTGGCGGGCCGCGCCGCCGTAGGTGTCGACGATGATCTTGCGTCCGGTGAGGCCGCAGTCGCCCTGCGGGCCGCCGACGACGAAACGGCCTGTCGGGTTGATGAAGTATTTGATTTCGCCCTGGATGAGTTCTTTAGGCAGCACCGGTTTGATGATTTCCTCGATCACCGCTTCCCGTATCTGCTCGTAGGCGATATCGGGCGCGTGCTGAGTGGAAACTACTACGGTATCGATGGCTGTTGGCCTGCCGTCGACGTATTTGACCGTGAGCTGGCTCTTGGCATCCGGGCGCAGCCAGGGCAGACGCCCGTCCTTGCGCAGTTCGGACTGGCGCTGCATGATGCGATGGGCGTAATAGATCGGTAGCGGCATCAGGCTCGGCGTCTCGTTCGTGGCGAAACCGAACATCAGTCCCTGGTCGCCCGCGCCCTGGTCGAGATCGATGCCTTCGCCTTCGTTCACCCCCTGGGCGATGTCCGGGGACTGGGTGTTGAGCGCCACCAGCACCGCGCAACTCTTGTAATCGAAACCCAGCCTGGAGTCGTCGTATCCGATGCGGCGCACGACTTCCTGCGCGATTTCGCGGTAATTGACATGCGTCGTGGTGGTGATTTCGCCCGAAATCACCACCAGTCCGGTTGAAACCAGCGTTTCGCACGCAACGCGCCCGCGCGGGTCGCTGGCAAGAATGGCATCGAGCACCCCGTCGGAAATCTGGTCGGCGACTTTGTCGGGATGGCCTTCTGAGACCGATTCCGAGGTGAAGAGAAATTCTTTTGACATCAATTGCTCCAGAAACGAAAAATCCCCAAAAGTTGCGGCGTCTTGGCCGGCTCCGGGGATTTTCGGTGAGCAGCTTGACGCTTTAGCAGTATTTTTAGCCCGCTGTGAAGCGGGAGCCGCCCTGCAAGTTGTCGAGTTAACTCGGCGGCCAAAACGTAACTGTATGCTTTACTTTTTTTATGGTCAAATCACCCGCTCAAAATACGCCATAAATGGATTGTCTGGCGTGGAAAATTTTCATGTTGATCGGTTTTCTTTCTCGTCTGATAGCCCGCTTACCGTTGTCGTGTCTGCACCGCCTTGGCTTTATCGGCGGCTGGCTGGTCTATTTGTGCTCTCCCACTTATCGCCGCCACCTGCGCGACAATCTGGCGCAGGCCATGGGCGAGCCGTCACGTGCGCTGTTGAATCAGGCGATTGCCGAAACCGGGCGGCAGGCGCTGGAAATATGCTGGATATGGTCGCGCCCGCTCGATACGGTGCTGGCGAAAGTCAAGGCGGTCTACGGCCTGGAACTGGTCGAAGCGGCCCGCCGTGATGGGGCCGGTATCCTGTTCGTGACCCCGCATCTGGGTTGCTTTGAACTGGCGGCCCACTACTGTGCCCATGCCGGCGGCGCGCCGCTGACCGTGCTTTATCGTCCGCCTCGTTTCCGCGCGCTCGAACCCCTGATGCAGGCCGGGCGCATGCGTGGCTCGGTGAAGACCGCGCCCGCCGATCTGGCCGGGGTCAAGCAGTTGCTCAAGGCGCTTCGCGCGCGCGACATGGTGGGCATCCTGCCCGATCAGGTTCCTCGTGAAGGGGAGGGAGTCTGGGCGGATTTCTTTGGCCGTCCGGCCTGGACGATGACCCTGGGCGCGCGGCTGAGTGAGGTGCGCGGCACGCAGACGATCTACCTCTGGATCGAGCGGTTGCCGCGCGGGCAGGGTTACGCGGTGCATTATTCATTGCCGATCGAGACTTGCGAGGGCGATCTCACCAAGCGTTGCGCGGCGATGAACCGCGAGATCGAACGCCTGATCCGGCAATGCCCGGAGCAATACCTGTGGGGCTATCACCGCTACAGACATCCGCGCGGCGTGCCCGCGCCTGAAACAAAGGAAGCAAAAGTGTGACTCGTCTGGCGATTTTTATTATCTGGTTGTGCCACTGGCTACCGCTGTCCGTGCTGTCGCAGCTCGGGCGGCTTCTGGGGGGCGTCAGTTATTTTTTGGTGCTGCCGCGCAAGCGGGTTGCTGCCACCAATCTTGCCCTGTGCTTTCCCGAACTCGACGAGTCTGCGCGCAGGCGGCTGCTGTTGCGCCATTTTCAGGCGCTCGGGCGCAGCATGCTCGAACGTGGCCTGCTATGGTGGGCTTCGCCCGAACGGCTGCGCCGCATCATTCGTTTCGAGGGAGAAGAGCATTTGCGTGCGCTTGTGGAGGCGGGCACGCCGGTCATCCTGCTTGCGCCGCATTTCATCGGACTTGACGCAGGCGGGGCGCGGGTGGCGATGTCTTTCGATTCTGCAAGCATGTACGCGCGGCAAAAGAAAAACCCCGTGCTCAGCGACCGGCTGTATCGCGGACGCAAACGTTTCGGCGATCAGGTTCTGCTCTCGCGCAAGGACGGCATACGCAGCGTCGTGAAGGCGATGAAATCTGGTCGTCCGTTCTATTATTTGCCCGATATGGACTATGGGAAAAAGGACGCGATATTCGTGCCCTTTTTCGGCGTGGAGGCCGCCACCATCACGGGGCTTTCCCGGTTGGCGCGGGTGACCGGGGCGCGGGTATTGCCCTGTGTGACGCGGATGCTGCCGGGTGGCGCAGGGTATGTGCTGGAAATCGGGCAGCCGTGGGAGAATTTCCCGACAGCCGATATTGAAGCCGATACCCGCCGGATGAACGACTGGATCGAGGCTGTGGCGCGCACGATGCCCGAGCAGTATTACTGGGTCCATCGCCGTTTCAAGACCCGGCCCGATGGACAGGCGCGCCTTTATTGAGTTGAGGAAACTTTTGAGTCACCCCGCCATAAATGGCGGGGATTCCTCGATACAATTCAGGGGAGCCCTTGGGGCTCCATTGGACGCTTGTCTCACTGGCCTCGCCATGGATGGCGAGGATTGCGTTCGACCCGTATTGAGCCACCATGCACGATCTGAACATGCACTCACCGGAAACCGACTTGATGACTACCGAAGATGTCGTGCAGTACTTGCGGGCACACCCTGATTTTTTGAGCGAGCACAGCGAGTTGCTCGGCGTGCTGACCGTGCCGCATCCTCGCCACGGGCAAGCGATTTCGCTGACCGAACGGCAACTGCAAGTCCTGCGCGGCAAAATCCGGCAACTTGAACAGAAACTCGCCGAACTGATCAGGTTTGGCGAGCAAAATGACGTGATCGGCGAAAAAGTGCATCGCCTCGCCACCTCGCTTCTCGTGGCGGAGGGCTACGACAGCAAACGTCGTGCGCTTTTCAGCAGCATGCAGGGGGACTTCGCCGTGCCACATGTGGCCCTGCGCATCTGGGATGCTCCAGAGGAGCGGGAAGGGGAGGAATTCCAGCCGGTCAGCGAAGGTGTGCAAACGTTCGCCGAGGCAATGTCCCGCCCCTATTGCGGCGCGCCGACCAATACTCTCGACTGGTTTGGCGAAATGGCCTCCCACATCCGCTCGGTTGCCCTGGCGCCGCTGCGCAGAGGAAACCGGGTTGCGGGCCTGCTCGCGCTTGGCAGCGAGGAGACTGAGCGTTTCTACAGCGAAATGGGTACGTTGTACCTCGAACGTATCGGCGCGCTGGCTTCGGCGGCCCTGTTGGGCGAGCCAACCTGACCGTGGACGCAGGCGCTGCCCTCCCAGTCTGGGCCGGGGATTACCTGACCTGGCTGGCGACGCATCGACGGGCGGCGGCGCTCACACTGGAAAGCTATCGACGCGACCTCACGCGTCTGGTTGAACTGGCAGGCGAACGTGCACCGCAGGCGCTGGAAGCCGCTGACATCCGCCGTTTCGTTGCCCGCCTGCATGGGCAGGGACTTTCCGGCCGTTCGATTGCGCGAATACTCTCCGCCTGGCGCGGCCTTTATCGTTGGCTGATCCGCAACCGGGGCGCGCGCGTCAACCCTGTCGAAAGCATCCGCCCGCCCAAATCGCCCGCCATGCTGCCCAAGGCGCTGTCGCAGGATCAGGCCAAGGCGCTGCTCGATGCGGAGCCGGAAGAGGAATCGATGCTGGATGCCCGTGATCGCGCCATGTTCGAGTTGTTCTATTCCTCGGGGCTGCGTCTTGGGGAGTTGGCCGGACTCGATCTGGACAGCGGCAGTCGCAACGGTTGGGTGGATTTCGCGGAAGGCATGGTGACGGTGCACGGCAAGCGCGACCGCATGCGCACGGTTCCCGTCGGCGAGCCTGCGCTGGCGGCGCTGCGGGCATGGCTGGCGGCGCGCGTGCTGCTGCCTGCTGCCGGGGATGAGCGCGCGCTTTTCATCACCCGCAACGGTCATCGCATGAGCGCGGGCGCGATCCGGGGTAGATTGCGGCGATGGGCGCTGTCAAGCGGACTGGGCGTGCATGTCCATCCGCACATGTTCCGCCACAGCTTTGCCAGCCATCTGCTGCAAGCCTCCGGCGATCTGCGCGCGGTACAGGAACTGCTTGGCCACGCCAGTATCCGTTCCACGCAGGTCTACACGCATCTCGATTTTCAACACCTTGCCAAAGTCTATGATTCTGCGCATCCACGGGCGCGGAAGTGAGTACGGTTTTGCTCCTTCCCCCGCAAGCGGGGGGCGAGGGCAGGGTTTCGCAGAGCACTGCTCTGCGCTGCCCGAGCGGGCTGGCTGTGCAAAGCCAGCCCTGGACAGGCCGGGATGGGGGCGGGTGCCGCTGAATACCCCCACCCCAACCCTCCCCCGCAAGCGGGGGAGGGAGTCAATATGTAATTCCATTTTTTCCGGGAAGTCGCCATGAACCAGTTTTCCAACAACGCTCAATCCGTTGGCCATACTCCGCTCGTCCGGCTCAATCGCATCATCGCTGGCGCAGGTGCGACGGTGTTTGCCAAGATCGAAGGGCGTAACCCCGCCGGTTCAGTGAAAGACCGTGTCGGTGCGGCGATGATCGAAGATGCCGAAAAGCGCGGACTGCTCACGCCGGGCAAGGAACTGGTGGAACCAACTTCCGGCAATACCGGCATTGCGCTCGCGTTCGTGGCGGCGGCGAAAGGCATCCCGCTCACGCTCACGATGCCGGAGACGATGAGTCTGGAACGCAGAAAGCTCCTCGTGGCGTTCGGCGCGAAACTGGTGCTGACCGAAGGCGCGAAGGGCATGGCCGGAGCGGTGGCGAAGGCGGAAGAAATCGCGGCTTCCGACCCGAAATACGTGCTCCTGCAGCAATTCAAAAACCAGGCAAACCCGGCTTCCCACGAGGTGACGACCGGCCCGGAGATCTGGGAAGGCACGGACGGCAAGGTGGATATTTTCATCGCGGGCGTCGGCACGGGCGGTACGATCACGGGAGTTTCCCGCCATATCAAGCAGACGCGGGGCAAGGCGATTCTGTCCGTGGCGGTGGAGCCGGAAGCCAGCCCGGTGCTGACGCAGAAAAGGGCTGGCCAACCCCTGCAACCGGGGCCGCACAAGATACAGGGGATCGGCGCGGGTTTCGTGCCGGATACGCTGGATTTGTCGCTGGTCGATCAGGTTGAGCGCGTGAGCAACGAAGAAGCGGTGACTTACGCGCGTCGGCTGGCGCGGGAAGAAGGCATTCTTTCCGGCATCTCCTCCGGCGCGGCAGTGGCGGTTGCCGCGCGTCTGGCAGCGATGCCGGAGCATGCTGGCAAGACCATCGTAGTGATCCTGCCGGATTCCGGCGAACGGTATCTTTCCTCGGTGCTGTTCGAGGGGATGTTCGATGCGTGGGGGAATGCGCTTTGACGGGATGCTACTGTGGTTGGATCAGGCTTTCTGCCGGGATACCGAAGAGTGAGTGTAGTTTTTGGATCATTGCAAGCGTCAGCCGCCGTTTACGGTTAAGGATTTCGTAAACGCGGCTGGTTTTCCCAATAGCCGGGGCAATGTCTTTCACTGTCAGGCCGCCTTGTTCCATGCGGAATTTGATGGCTTCCACAGGATCGGGATGTCCAATAGGGTAGTGCCGCGCTTCCCATGCCTCGATGAGGGTCAGCAGAACTTCAAAGCGGTCGCCATCTGGTGTTCCAGGTTCTGGTTCATCGTCGAAGAAGCGCGAAACTTCGCGTAGCGCTTCACGGTAGTCCTGCTCGCTGTGGATAGGTTTGATGTGCATGTTCATGCCTCCATTTCGTGGGTTTGCGCGTCTATTCCATCGTATTCAGCATGAGTTCCGATGAATTTCACGTATACAGCCTGGAAACCGTAAGCTATGCCGACGACCAATCGATAATCATTGCCTTTGATATTGAAGACAACGCGCCGGTTTTTCAGAATGCTGGCGCTTTTGTACCTGGCTTTGATGTCTGCGGGCTGCGTCCAGGATGCTTTTTTGACTTCATCGACCCACGCCTTCAGCGGCTGCTCTGCGTCAGGGTGCGTGCTCCAGAAATCACGGAGAATCTTGACGGCAATCAATTTCATGCGGTAGACAATAGTCCCGCTATGGGACCATGTCAACTTGGCATGATGTAATTGATTCACCTCTCTTCAAGAGCCGGAGTCTGCAGTCGTCGGCGTAAGCGCCTCCAGCAGCGCCGGGACGGCATCGAAGCTGCGTTCAAACAGGTTATGGAACACGGGGCCGATATTGCTCATCAGCAGGGTGAGTGCGAAAAAGCCTGTGAGCATCGTGACGGGAAAACCGACGGCGAAGAGGTTGAGTTGGGGCGATGCCCGGGTGAGGACGCCCATCGCGGTGTTGGTGACGATGAGCACAGCGAGCATGGGAAGCGAAATCAGGAATCCGATGGAAAAAATGGCGGCCCCAGCGCGTGGGATGAAACTCCAGCCCTGACCATTGAGTCCTGCGCCGACCGGTAGCCATTCAAAGCTGCGTACCAGGAGATCGACCAGAATCAGGTGACCGTCGAGGGAAAGAAAGAGCAGGGCGGCAACCATGCTCATGAAGTCGGCGAGCACGGCGCTCTGACCGCCCGAGTTGGGGTCGAAGAACAGCGCGAAGGAAAGCCCCATCTGCATGCCGATGAAGGAGCCGGCAAGGTCGATGGCAGCGAAAATGAGTCGGACGGTGAAACCGATGGCGGCCCCGATGAAAACCTGCTGGCCCAGGATCATGAGGCCGATACCGGAGCCGGGCGCAATGTCGGGCATGGGCGGCGCGGCGGGCAGGACGGCAACCGCGATGCCCAACCCGACGGCCAGACGCAGGCGCGCGGCCATGCCGCGATTGGAAAAGATGGGAGCGGTCATCATCATCCCGAGCAGGCGCGCAAGCGGGTACATGAAGGCGGCAAGCCAGGCATCTAGCTGGGCGGAAGTGAAGCTGAAGACCATGTTTTTGGGTGTGATCTAGAGCAGGTTTGATTCAATTGGGTACGCCTGCCCCCATCCCAGCCTTCCCCCGCAAGCGGGGGAAGGAGACTGATTCCCTCCCCCGCTTGCGGGGGAGGGTTAGGGAGGGGGTAATAACGCAGAAAAGCACATGACTAAATCAAAAAAACGCCCTAACCAATCATCGACGGAATGGAACTGAGCAGTCGTCGCATGAAGTCGGTGATGGTCGTAATCATCCACGGTCCGGCAATCACGAGGGTGATGAAGATCGATACGACCTTGGGCACGAAGGTGAGGGTCATTTCGTTGATCTGGGTGGCCGCCTGGAAGATGCTGACGCAAAGCCCCGTGATGAGTGCGGCGAGAAACAGCGGCGCGGAGATCATGAGGGTAACTTCGACGGCCTGGCGGCCCAGATCGATGACGGCAGTGGGGGTCATGATGTTTCTCCAGAAATTACATACTTGATTCCCTCCCCCGCTGGCGGGAGAAGAAGACCGATTCCCTCCCCCGCTTGGCGGGCGAGAGGGTTAGGGTGGGGCATTCAGCGGCACTCGCCCCCATCCCGGCCTTCTCGCCCGCCAAGCGGGGGAAGGAGTGAGCTAGACGGCAAAACTGCGCACCAGCGAGCCGATGACGAGTCCCCATCCATCGACGAGCACGAAAAGCATGAGTTTGAAGGGCAGCGAAACGATGACGGGCGACATCATCATCATGCCCATCGACATGAGCACGGAAGCAACCACCATGTCGATGATGATGAAGGGGATGAAGACGATGAAGCCGATCTGAAAGGCGGTTTTGATTTCGGAAGTGACGTAGGCGGGAATGACGACGCGCATCGGCAGGTCTTCGGCTTTGTCGACCTGTTCGATTTTTGCCATTTCGGTGAAGAGAGAGAGGTCGGAAGCGCGCACCTGATGGAGCATGAAGGCGCGCATGGGGACGATGGCGCGATCCAGCGCCTGACCGGCGTCGATGCTGCCTTCGGACATGGGTTTGTAGGCGTCGGTGTAGATCTGCTGCACCACCGGGCTCATGATGAAGAAGGTGAGAAAGAGCGCCAGTCCGAGCAATACCTGATTGGGCGGCGAGGTCTGGGTTCCCATTGCCTGACGCATCAGGGCGAAGACGATGACGATGCGGGTGAAGCTCGTCATCATCAGCACCATCGCGGGGATGAAGCTCAACAGCGTGAGCAGCAGCAGAGTCTGCACCGGCAGGCTGTAGTGCGTGCCGCCGTTGGGCGCGGGGGTGGCGGTCAGCGCGGGCAACCCTGGGAGATTGAGGTCGATTTCCTGTGCGCCGACGACCAGGGGGAGCGTGGCGAGCAGGCAGGCGGCAGCGGCGGAAAGGAGCGCTCTAGCCCTCATTGCGACGACCTTTCAATGCCTGGGTCAGTCGGCTGGCGAAGGAAGCGGCGAGGGTCGTGACGGGGTCGGCGGCGGCAGATGTGGGGGCAAGCGGCAGTTCACCACGCTCGAACACATGGAGTGTTCGCACGTTGTTCGGGGTGACGCCAAGCATGAGCACTTTTTCGCCGACTTCGAGCAGAACCACTTTTTCACGCGGCCCGACCGCCGTGACGCCGAGGACACGCAGGAGTCCGTTACCGCGAATGGGAGAGGAAAATCGTTTCAATAACCAGACGGAGACGGCAAGAATGCCGAGCACGAGCGCGAGTCCGAAAAGCATCTGCCCGAAGCCGGCAATCGGATCGGGGATGGCGGGCGCATCCGTCGCTGCCTTGCAGTAGGCAGGGAGCGCCGACAGGGCGAGAAAGGCGGACGGCGGTTTCATCGCGGGGTTACCAAAGCAGGCCGGTTCAATGGCGGAGTTTCCGCATGCGTTCGGCGGGAGTGATGATGTCAGTGAGCCGTATTCCGAATCTGTCGTTGACGACGACGACTTCGCCCTGCGCGATCAGGGTTCCGTTGACCAATACATCCATCGGTTCTCCGGCCAGACCGTCGAGTTCCACAACGGAGCCGTGCGCCAGTTGCAACAGGTTACGGATCGTGATCTTGGTGCGCCCGAGTTCGACGGTGATCTGGACGGGGATGTCCAGAATCATGTCGTAGTCGTTGAGCGAACGGGGTTTGCTTCCGTCGCCGAGGTCTTCGAAAAGCTGGCTCGCGGGCTTTGCCTGGTAGGGCGAATTGGCCGCAGCGGCGAGATCGGCGGCAACTCTTTCGGCTTCATGATCGAGGGCGCTCTCGGCAGCGGCTTGCTCCTGCATGGCCGCTGCCCAGTCGTCCTCAACGATGCCTTCGTCACCCGCTTCGCCCGCAATACCGGCGTCAGGTTGAACCTGCTCCTGCATGGCCGCTGCCCAATCGTCCTCGCTGACCGGGGTTTCGTCGATGTCCGGAGTCTCGATGTCGTCGTCAGCCATGGTGTTGACCTCCTGCCAACATGTTGAGGGGTTCGCTGGTGCCGATCATTTTTTCGACCTTGATCGCATATTGACGGTTCCGGCTTCCGGATCGGCATTCGAGGATGGGTACGCCGTCGATTTCGGCTTCCAGAAACTCGGGGACATTGAGCGGAATCACGTCGCCGGCGCGCATGTTGACGATGTCGCGCAGGGTGGCCTTGGCCGTACCGAGATTGCAGACGAGTTCGACTTCCGCGCCCTGCAATTCCTGCGACAGCATCGTGACCCAGCGTCTGTCCTGGGTGAGATGGTCGCTTTGCATCGTCGAATAGAGCAGATCGCGGATCGGTTCCAGCATCGAGTAGGGAAAGCAGATGTGCATGTCGGACTGGGTGTCGCCCATTTCCAGCGTGAAGCCGATCGCAACGACGATTTCGGAAGGCGTGGCGATGTTGGCGAATTGCGAATTCATTTCCGATCGCACGTATTCGAGTTCGATCTGGAAGACCGGGTTCCACGATCGGGCATATTCGGTGAACACCACGCGGAGCAACCCCTGGATGATGCGCTGCTCGGTAGGCGTGAAGTCCCGCCCCTCCACCCGCGTCTGGAATCGCCCGTTGCCGCCGAACATGTTGTCGATGACGGTGAAGACGAGCTTGGGGTTGAATACGACGAGTCCGGTTCCACGTAGCGGCTTGGCGAGCACCAGATTGAGATTGGTGGGCACGACCAGATTGCGGACGAATTCGGCGTATTTTTGTACCTTGATCGGACCGACCGAGACTTCGACGTTGCGGTGCATGTAGTTGAAGAGACCGATTCTCAGGTAACGCGCGAAACGCTCGTTGATGAGCTCCATCGTGGGCATGCGCCCGCGCACGATGCGCTCCTGGGTGGCCATGTTGTAGTCCCGCACGGCACCCTGTTCCACTTCCTCGGTATCGGGTTCATCCGTCTCTCCATTGACGCCGCGCAGCAGCGCGTCAACTTCTTCCTGAGAGAGAAAATCCGAGGACATGGCTTTTCTTCCGTCATTGAACGATAAAGGAAATGAACAACACGCCCTGAATGGGACCCTGCGGGGCTTGAACCAGTTGGACTTCGGGCGGAGGGGGCGGGGCGCCGAACATGGTGTTCAGCCCTCTCAGTATTTCGTTTTGCACCTTTTCGTGGCTCAAATCGTTTTGTATGTCTGAAATGGATTTCGAGGTCAGTATCCGATTGATGCGGTTACGTATTTCGGGTATCCAGCCCTTGAGCGCGTCGGCGGTTTTCTGATCACTGACTCTCAGGGCAATGTCTGCCTGCAAATAGCGGTTGTCCTCGCCTTCCCTGGCGCGCAGATTGACGGTGAAGGGTTCCAGCTGGACGAATATCGGCGGTTTGCTGAGATCGACCGCAGAGGTCGCAAGCGCGGGGGCTGTCGGGACGGATTCATTGCTGGCGCTGGCATTTCCGCCTGCGCCTTTTTTCATTACCAGCAGCGCGGCTACGCCCACGACCGCGAGGATGAGAATGAATACCGCGATCAGCAAAATGATGAGCAGCAGCTTGCCGCCCCGGTTGGCGGGTGCGGAAGTCGGGGGTTCCGTGGGGGAAGTCTTGGCTGTTGGCGCCATTCGGGTTCTCCTTTTCTACGCTCGATTATCGTTGGGCTGCGTCTTCCGCCAAGCGTGGAAAAGTGGGGCGTAGCGCCCCTTATTCACCCGCTTCAGGCGAAAGTGTCGATCAGCCCATTATTCAGACGCGTCCAATGAGAGCCTGTGATAACCGGGGCGTCTCCGTCGCCATCAGGGGCATCGAGAGTGTGCGCGCCCGTGCGGTGCGTTTTTTCGCCGTCCTGTGTCCGCTCTTCGGCTGAAGTGTTCACATTGGCCTCCCCGAGGTTGATTCCCGCCTGCGCGAGCAATTCGCGCAGGCGGGGCATGGCCTGTTCCAGTGCTTCGCGCGCGGATTGCGAGGAGGCAAAAAACTGGGCCGTGCTTTGATCGCCGTTGAGATGGATCGAGACTTCAACCTTACCGAGGAGGGGGGGAGTAAGGATGAGCTCGGCCCGGCTTTCGGCACGGCCCAGCATCCACATGACACGGTTGCCGATTTCCTCGGCCCAGGCTCTTTGTCCTGTATGCGCCGGGATGGTGAATTGGGGCAGGACGGCGGCTGCCTGTGTCGGCAGGCGCGGGGGATTGAGTATGGCAATGTCGTTTGTCGTGGCTCCGCTTGAAGCGGTTCGCACGTTGCCGTCCTCACGCGGGATCATCGAAGCTGCACTGGCGGCGTTCATGATCATGTCGAGCGCGGGGGGCTTGTCGAGTGGAGTGGCTTGCAGTGCAGGCGCAATGGTGGAGGCGGGATTCCGGGAGGCTTGTCCCGCGAGTGCGGCGGATGTGTTCTGGTTCGTTCCGGCGTAGGCATCGCTTTCCGTATCACCTTGCATGGCGTTATCCGGGGAAGCCGTGGCCCGTGTGGAGAGGCTGTCGGCCGTGGTCGGATGCGGATGCCGGGGGCGCCCCGTATGCGTGGGTATGCTCCGAGTGGGGGTTTCAGGGTCGGCATCGCTGGCTGGAGCGTCTTCCGCGATTTCTCCGGCAATTCCGTTCAGCAGGGCGGCAATCGTTGCCGGTAAATCCGGCGAAATCGCGGTATCCGTGAGTTGGGGTTGAAGGGGGCGTTCGGTGGGCGTGACGTTTCCGGGATTATTTTCACTGCTTTCGATGCCGGAGCCGGTCTGTTGGGATGGGGGCGCGGCGTCTTGCGCTTCGGCGGGACGTTTTACGGCCTGCCCGGTCTCAGTGTTCTTGGCGCGTGCGGATTCTTGTGATGAACGCGGGGGGCTGGAGGCAGGAGAGGAGGAATTTCCGGGTGTGCGCGAGGCTTCACGTGAAGTTTCGGGAGGTGGAGGAGTACGCGTGGGCGTGCTTGCGGACGTGGGGCGGCTGTTTGCCAGCGGGGAGATTTCAGGGGTGCGCGTATTGAAACCGCCCTGGATCTGTCCGCGCAAAAGCTCGGAAAAGCTGAGTTTCAGCGTGGCATTGGCGGCACTGCGGCTGGTATCGGAACCTGTGCCGGAAGTGGAGAGATTCAATGCGCTGCTGGAAACCGGAGTACCCATGATCTTGCCCTTGTTTGCATGTGTTTCATGCTACTGAAGCAAGGCACGTGCCAGGGGAATGACCACCCCACCCTTCGGGCACCCCTCCTCGGAGGGGAATAGTTTCCCAAACTTGGTAGGTCGACAATTCCCCTCCGTGGAGGGGTGGCGGCGAAGCCGACGGGGTGGTGTCAGGAGGGGTCGCCCTGGTGTTCGCGGAATTTGCGGCTGGCGTGCTCATCGCTGGCACGCTGTTCCTGGCGTGATGTCTTGCGGGCAAGTTCGTTCTGGAAGCGCTGCGAAAGGGTGTCGAAGGCGCGTACCTTGGAGCGTTGCTCCACCCATTGCTGCTGGCCCTGCGAGGTGGAGAGCTGCGATTGCTCCACGATTTTCCGTTGAATCTCGATGGCCTCATCGATACGGCCGAGGAAGCTGGTGTAGTTGCGCATCGCCTCGGAGCCGATGCCAGCGCGCGCAGCCTCGATGAAGCGTTCGCCGTATTCGTTGCGGTAGTTCTGGAGCAATTCCAGTTTCTGCTGGCTGCTGCGCTCGGAAGCAATCAGTTCGCCGAGTTCGCGGGTGACCTCATCCATGCGAACGTTGGCGAGATCAAGCAGAGGCTGGAGAGGGAATTTCTCTGACATCGGGATTCGCCCGGATTGAAGACAATTTCATTGTAGCGAATACCGGGTGATGGCAACCCTTCCCGATTTCACGCTGCCGTGAAGACGCGATTCTTGCCGGCGTGCTTGGCGGCATACATGGTTTCGTCCGCCCGGGAGATGGCCGTTTCGGGGTCTTCTTCGGGGGAGAGCAGGGCGATGCCGGCACTGAAGGTGATGAGCAGGCGTTCGTTGTCGGGGGCGCGGAAAATTCGACGGACCAGTTCACGCTGCAAGCGCACGAGGATGGCATTGGCGGCATGGAGGGGGGTGTCCGGCAGCAGGATGACGAATTCCTCGCCACCGTAACGCGCGACCACGTCCTGCGGCCGCAGGGTTTCGGTCACGGTGCGTGTGAGGTGACACAGGGTTTCATCGCCGAATCCGTGGCCATACGCATCGTTGAATTGCTTGAAATCGTCGATATCGATCAACGCGATGCACAGGGGGGTTCCTTTACGGCGCGTGCGGGAAACTTCCCGGATGATCGCCTCGGAGAGTCCCTTGCGGTTGAGTACGCCGGTCAGCGAGTCGTGACGCACAAGTCGGCTTGTTGCGTCCAGTTCCTGCTGCAGGCGCGCGATTTCGCGGTTGGCGCTATCGACCCGTTCGCGCAGTTCGGTCAGTTCCTGTTCGGCGCGGAGGGCCGATTCCTGTGCCTGGCGGGTTCCGGATACCAGTTCACCGACGACTTCCGAGAGGTCGGCGATGTTGTTGGCTTCGCTGATGCGGCGCGCGCTGTGGGCGAGCAGTTCCTGGTATTCCCCGGTCATGCCGGTGATTTCCGAGAGGCGATCGACGAAGCCGGCGAGCATCGTTTTCAGGTGGGACTGGGCCTCGGTGAGTTCGCGTTTGAGGCTGCTTTGCTTGTTGATGAGATCGCGTAGCTGCTGGCTGACATTATCGAGCGCCCGCAGGCTGAGCGGGCCGGAAAACGTTTCGGTAATGGCGGACAGTTGACCATGTAGCCAACCATCGTCGATGACCAGTTCACGAATGTTGACGACGATCAGACGCACCAGATCGAGCAGCGCCTCACGCACGGCCATGTGCTCGGAACCGACCCGCTCCATACGGTTGATGAGCTGCTCGAAGTGGGAAGCAAAATCGCTGTGCGTCAAATCGCTGTTCGCATCGAGCAGTTCGTCGGAAAGCGCCTGGGCTTCCCTTGTCAGGGATTCATCGCCCCCGGCCAGAGGAATGACGCCGTTTTTCAACAGGCAGACGAAGAACGGGCGCAGGGGTAGCTCCGGAAGAGCCTGGTGCATGAGCTTGGAAGGTGCGTCCACATCATCTCCGGGGCTGATTTGTCCAGATATGGATTTTGCAGTGTTCCCGAAAGGTTGGCGAGGTTTTCCGGAGCGAGAGTTCTTCATAGAAAAAAACTATTGAAAGCTCTTGTTCTGATTATCACACGCATCGCGGGAAGATTACGTTGTGGGTACCCTCTATATCCACTGTCCACCATGACATTTTCCTTCACGGCCCGCTCTTTGATAGGCGCCCGTCGGTTCAGGACTGCGACGGTGCGTATTCGACGACCCATTGCCGGATGTTGCGGCGCACGGTTTCATCGTCGAGCGGTGTGGAGTATTCCAGCCAGTTTTGCAGATTGCTGAGGAAATTTTCCTCAACCTGACGCGAACGCGCGATTCGCAGCTTCGGATGAGGCGTAGGGAGCGTCTGTTCGGCGTCGGCCAGCAATTCTTCGTAGAGTTTTTCTCCCGGGCGCAGGCCGGTGAACTCGATGGCGATCTGCGCTTCGGTGTATCCCGAAAGGCGGATCATGCTGCGCGCCAGATCGACGATCTTTACCGGCTCCCCCATGTCGAGGACGAAAATTTGCCCGCTCTCCTCCTGGGCTGCGGCCTGAAGCACCAATTGCGCCGCTTCGGGAATGGACATGAAATAACGGGTGATTTCCGGGTGCGTCACGGTGACAGGTCCGCCTTGGGCGATCTGGGCCTGGAACTTGGGAACCACGCTGCCGGAACTGCCGAGCACGTTGCCGAAACGCACGACTCCGAAACGGGTATTGCCCGACGCCGAAAACGCCTGGCAGACCATTTCGGCCAGCCGTTTGGTCGCGCCCATGATATTGGTCGGGTTGACGGCCTTGTCGGTGGAGATCAGCACGAAACGTTCCACGCCGTGCCGGTGAGCGCAACGGGCCAGCCGGAGCGTGCCCAGGACGTTGTTGGATACCGCCTGCCAGGCGTTGCCGGTTTCCATCAGGGGAACGTGTTTGTACGCGGCGGCATGGAAGACGGCCTGTGGATGCCAGATAGAGAAAATCTCTTCGATGCGCGCCTCGTCCCGAACGTCGCCGATCAACGGGATGATGGTCACTTCAGGGTGGTGGGAAGCAAACCATTCCGTGATCGAATAAAGCGAGAATTCGCTGATTTCCAGCAGGATCAGCTTTTCGGGTTCAAAATTGGCAAGCTGACGGCACAATTCACTGCCGATCGACCCCCCACCGCCGGTGACGAGAATCGTGCGGTGGGCGAAAACATGGTGCACATGCGCCGCATCGATATGCACCGGCTCCCGTCCGAGCAGATCTTCGACTTCGACCGGGCGCATGGTATCGATTTCCACCCGGCCACACATCAATTCCTCGATGCCCGGCACGATGAAGACCCTGGCGCCCGCGTCTACGGCGATATTGGCGGCGCGTTTGATGACGGCGGGCGGGGCGGAAGGCATGGCGAGGATGACATGCTCCGCATGGTGTTTTTTCAGCGCCCCGGGCAGGGCGTCGACGCCGCCCTCGACAGAGATGCCGGAAAGTTCCCGTCTCCACTTGGTGCGGTCGTCGTCGAGCAGCGCGACGACGCTCCATTCGGCGCTGCCTTCGAGCGCATGGATCAGCATTTTGCCGCTGTTACCCGCGCCGACGATGATGACCGGCTTTCCGGACTCGGGCAGGCCACGGTGTATTCGATACTCTTTCCACATTCGCCAGGCCAGCCGACCGCCGCACATGATGGTGGCGAGCAACAACGGATAGAGCACGAACATTGCGCGCGGCAACGCTGAGCCCGGAACGTCTAAAAGCGCCTTGACCATCAGCAGCCCGACGGCCGAGGCGGCAATCGCGTGCAATACGCGTCTGAGATCGGGCACGCTGGCAAATCGCCAGATACCGCGGTACAGACCCGCCCAATAGCAGGCCAGGGCATGAATGGGCAGCAATGCCGCGAGGATCAAAAGCGTGGAAGAGCCGCTGTCGGACGGCCATACGAAATTGAAGCGGATCAATAATCCGCCTGTCCAGGCAATGACGACGGCCAGGAGGTCGAAAAGAAAGACCAGGAAGGTGTGTACCGAAATGCGGGATGGCATATTGAAAATTCTATTGGATGGTTGCTTGGCGTGGCAGTGCGGCATCAGTTTTGCATGTGCCTGCGGTAGTGTGCCACTGTCTGCGCCAGAGAGTCGTCGATTTCATAGGGCGGGGCCCAGTTGAGCAAACGGCGGCTTGATATCAGGAGAGCGGGGCGTCATGCTGGATGGGCGCGTTGGCGGATAAGGCCAAGTATAATCTTTAATCCGTTTTTTGAAGGATGGAGAGCCTGCATTCCGGAAGGCATCCATATCTTTCTGGCGCAACCTTTTCACTGAATCCCTGCCATGCAATCCCTGTGGATGATCGTTGCCGGTTTTTTCTTTGCGGGCATGGGGGTGTGCGTCAAACTCTCGGCGCGGGAAGGTTATTCGCTGGCGGAAATCGTCTTTTATCGCTCGGCAATCATGTTCTTCATCATGTTGGTGTTGGTACGCTGGCGCAATGTGCGGTTGGCGACGCCGCATTGGCGCAGGCAGATGAAACGGGGGGTGACGGGGTTTTGTTCGCTTTCGGGTTTTTTTTACGCCATTTCTCTGTTGCCGCTGGCAACGGCGGTGACACTGAATTACACGTCTCCTGTTTTTCTGATGCTGATGCTGATGTTTTTTCGTGGACTCAAAGCCAGTTTGGGGGTCGTGTTTGCTTTGGGGATGGGGTTTCTGGGTGTCGCCTTTTTGTTGCATCCGTCGTTCGAGGAACAGATTCTGTTTGGTGTGGCGGTGGCGCTAGGATCTGCTGTTCTGACGGCAATGGTGTTTTTCGATCTGAATGACCTGGGACGGCGTGGGGAACCGGCGGCGCGCACGGTACTTTATTTTTCGTTCATCTCCACATTGCTGGGCCTGATCTGGATGGCTTTTTCACACTTGCATCCGATCACTTTTCGAGGTTTTTTCATGCTTGCCGGCGTGGGCGTGTTTGCCACGCTGGGACAACTGGCGATGACCCAGGCTTATTCGCGGGGCAAGGTGCTGTTGAGCGCAAGCCTGACTTATACGACGGTGGTCTTTGCTACGCTGTTTGGCGTCGTTTTATGGGGTGAGCATCTGGGCTGGATGGAATTTCTGGGAATGGCGCTGGTGGTGATTTCCGGGATTTCCGCCAATTACTTTTCGTCCGGAAAGAAAGAGAAATGAACCCGAAAGATTCGGGAATTACATACTTGACTCCCTCCACCGCCTGCGGGGGAAGAAGACCGACTCCCTCCACCGCCTGCGGAGGAAGAAGACCGACTCCCTCCCCCGCTTGCGGGGGAGGGTTGGGGTGGGGGCATTCATCTGCATCGGCATTCGCCCCCATCCCCACCTTCCCCCGCTCGCGGGGGAAGGAGTCTGTATTGGCGACACTGTCTAAAAAACCATTCATCGCCGCGCTACTCCTTTGCCTCTGCGCAGGATTTGCGCGGGCGGACGCCTACCCGCCGAAGGGTTTCGTGTTCGTGCAGGATGTTGTCCCGGAAGCAGCGCTCGATATTCGTTATTTCGGCACGGATAACTTCATGGGGACGCGGGCCGATGGATACGAAGCGCCGCAGGCCATTTTGAGCGTGGAGGCAGCCGTAGCGCTCAAGGCGGCAAGTGGCGATTTGCGGAAAAAAGGTTACGGGCTGAAGATTTTCGATGCTTACCGGCCGGAGCAGGCCGTGCGGCACTTCGTCCGGTGGGCGGAAGACTTGAGCGACACACGGATGAAAGCGCGGTTTTATCCGGACGTGGATAAGGAGATGCTGTTCAATGAAGGGTATATCGGCAAGCGAAGCGGGCATTCGCGCGGCAGCGTGCTGGATCTGACCCTGATCGAGCTGAAAGGCGGGCAGGAGGTCGATATGGGTTCTCCCTTCGATCTCTTCGGAAAAATCTCGCACCACGGCGCGATAGGGATAACGAAGGTACAGGCCGCGAATCGCGCCATTTTGCGCGAGGCGATGGAAGCGCGCGGATTCAGTCGTCTGGGAGAGGAATGGTGGCATTACCGCCTGAAGGACGAGCCATATCCGAAGACTTTTTTCGATTTCCCGGTGCGTGACCCCATGGCGGTCGATGCCTCCACGCAACAGGCGCTGGATAAGCACGCAGGCGGCGCGACAAGGATGATCGTCGTAACCGAAGTCGAGGGCGCCAGCGGGAAGAAAAACCGGGCGTTGCTGCGTGCCTACGCCAGGGTCGACGGGTTCTGGACCTTGCGCTTTACCACGGACGGCTGGCTCGGGAAAAATGGCTTCAGGAAAGACAAACGCGAGGGGGACGGCGCAACGCCCACGGGGGTATTCACGTTTGGCCGCGCTTTCGGCAACGCGGAAGATCCCGGTGCATTACTGCCGTACCAGAGGATCACGCCAGACGATGTCTGGGTGGATGATCCGGCCTCGAAGTTCTACAACCAGTGGGCGCGCATGGATGCGCCGGACGCTGACTGGTCATCCGCCGAACGGCTCGTGGACTACGGAAAACAATACAAATACGTGGCGTCGATCAACTACAACACGGCCCCCATCGTGCCCGGCAAGGGTTCGGCGATTTTTCTGCACGTTGCCATCAATCGTCCCACGGCGGGCTGCGTTGCGGTGTCGGAAGCGGCGATGGTGTTTTTCCTCGGGTTCATCGAAAAGGAGACCCGGATCATGCTCGCGCCCTCGCTTGCGGATGAGGGGTGAGATGTTTTCTCATGGCACGAGCGTGCCGTCCATGTAGGAGCGGATGCGTTGGGCGCGCGCCTGCTGCGCCGGGCCGAAAGAACGCCCATAACGACGCGGGTTGGGCAGCATGACGGCCAGACGGGCGCTTTCTTCCGGGCCGAGTCGGGCTGCGGAAGAGCGGTAGTAGTGCCGGGCTGCCGCTTCTGCACCGAAAATGAGCTCACCCCATTGTGCGACGTTCAGGTATACCTCCAGGATGCGCCGCTTGCTCCACAGCGCCTCGATCATCATGGCGATGATCGCTTCCTGTCCCTTGCGCAGATAGCTGCGGGTCGGCGACAGAAACAGGTTTTTTGCCAGTTGCTGCGTGATGGTGGAGCCGCCTGCCCGCGTCTGCCCGCGGGCAAGGTTCTTTTCCAGCGCGAGTTGGATACCGTCCAGGTCGAAGCCGTCGTGTTCGAGGAAGCGTCCGTCCTCGGCGGCGATGACGGCGCGTTTGAGGTGGATGGAGATGCGCTCGTAAGGCGCCCAGGTATGGGACAGTCTGCCCTGTGGATTTCTGGCCCGCAATTCGGCCTGCGCGAGGCGCATGAAGCGGGTGTCGGAAGGGTTGTTGTCGCGCCAGTAAAAGATCTGGATGAAAAACCAGAGCTGTATGGCGAGCGCGAGCATGAGCGCCAGCAACAGGGCGCGCCATAGCCAGCGAAAGAGGTGTTTCTTCAATCGTTGGACGCCATCTGCTGGCGCAATTTCGAGAGCACGGGGGCGCTGTTCGGGCGAACCCCCCGCCAGAGGGCGAAACACTCCGCGGCCTGCTCGACCAGCATGCCGAGCCCGTCGGAGCAGCGGGCGACACCCGCTGCGCGCGCCCAGGCCAGGAAGGGCGTCTCACCCGTGCCGTACATCATGTCGTAGGCGAACGCATCGGGCGCAAGAATGTTTTTGGGCAGGGGCAGGGCCTCTTTTTCGAGACTCGCGGAGGTGGCGTTGATGACGACATCGAATTCCCATCCGCCCAGATCCTTGAAACTTCCGGCAGTGAAGGCGGTTTGACCGGCGTGGGACACAAAGGCCGCGCGAAGTTCCTGTGCGCGCTCGACGGTGCGGTTGACGATGGTCAAGGATACGGGTTTGGTCTGGAACAGGGGAAAGAGGACTCCGCGCGCTGCGCCGCCCGCGCCGAGCAGCAACACGTGGCGACCGGCAAGCGGGCAGGCGAGATTGACGATGAGATCGCGCACCAGCCCGATACCGTCGGTATTGTCGCCGATGATAGCGTCATCCATGAAAGCGAAGGTGTTGACGGCCCCGGCCAGCTTGGCCCGCTCTGTCAGGCGGGTGGCAAGCGAGTAGGCTTCGATCTTGAACGGTACGGTGATGTTGGCCCCGCGCCCGCCTTCCGCGCGGAACATCCGCACGGTATCGGAGAAACCATCCAGTGGCGCGAGCAACGTCTGATAATCCAGCTCCTGCCCCGTCTGACGGGCAAATGCGGCGTGGATGAGGGGAGATTTACTGTGCTCGACGGGATGGCCGATGAGGGCATAACGATCCATTGCTGGCGTGTATCCAATGCAGTTTTGCAGGGATTATGACAGGAAACGGCGTTATTTTGTGGTGACACCGAGTTTGTCGTTTGTAAACATCCAGGTGCGGGTGATTTCGAGAATATCGGTATCCCGGGCGATTTCGGGGGGGAACGGCGCGTAGGGTTCACCCAGGCGGACGATCCGTTCCGCCGCTTCGTTCAGGACCGGGTACTTTGAGCGGCGTCTGATGACGATTCTTTCAATGGACCCGTCTTTTTTGATGGAAACCGTCATCACCAGACTGTCGTACATCTTGCCGCGCGCGGCGGCAGGGTAGTTCAGCTCACCGATGCGTTCGGCCTTGGCGCGCCAGCTTTCGATGTACTGGGCAAAACGGTATTCCTGCGTGCGTGCGCCGATCTGCTTGCGGCGCGGGCGCTGGTTGTAGGCACGGAATTTTTCAGCGATTTCGGCTTCGAGCTTGAGCTCCATTGCCGCTGCGTCCGCTGCGTCCGCGCCGGTAACGGGTTGTGGCGCGGAAGGCTTGTCATCGGGGGTTTTCGGTCTGGCAATGGCGACGGAACTATTTTCCTGGGTCAGAACCAGCTCGGATTGCGGCTTCCGTAGCAACGATTGCTGTCCACGCACCATGTCGGTCAGATCATTGCCATCGCGGATGCTGCTCTGCGGCGGCAGCGGTGAAGTGGCGCGGACATCCTCGCTGTTGATGCCGCCCCCGTCGAGATTGGCTTGCGCCAGCGCCTGCGGATCTTTCGGAGCCGTAAGGTGGCGGGCATTGACGAGAATCACGTCGAGAGTGGGGGTGCGCGCAAGGGGCGTTTCGGCCATGGTGAACTGGATGAGCATCACCAGGACGTGCACCGTGACCGATGTGACGAAACCAATGGTCAGCCGTTTGTTCTGACCGGAACTCCATAGTGCGGAAAGAGAGGATAGCTTTATTGCCATGGATGGATTCTACGCAAGCAATCAGGTCTCGGGCGATTCAATCAAAAGGACAGAGCGGATTTTGTTTCGTTTCTGTCAGTATTCCATCTCTTCCTGCGCCTCCGGGCCGGGTTCGGCCAGGGTGGCGAGATAGCGGGCATCGACTTCGACATCGATGAGATCGCTGTCCGTGACGACCAGGCTGATTTTTGAGCCGGGCAGTTGGGGGGGGAGCGAAGACATCTTGAAAATAAACGGTATATCGGCGAGGCGGACGAGATTGTCACGCAAAACGGTGGCCTCCAGCGTGCGTGCATCGTTTTGTCGCAACCATCGCACGCACCAGTAGCGTTCGATGCGGCGCTGGAATTCGATGTACTCGGCGTAAGTCTGTTCAAAATCGCGCATTGCCTCCAGCAGATCGGGCGATCTGGGCGCGAAGGCCGGGGTGGTTCCGTTGAGCACGGCGGCGATTTGCCATTGGTTGACCAGATCGGTGTAACGGCGCAGCGGAGAACTCGACCAGGCATAGCAATCGACGCCAAGTCCCTCGTGCGAAGCGGCTACCGTTGCCATGCGCACCTTGCCGCCGCCTTGCACACGGTACAGGCCGGCCACGCCGGACTCATCGAGCAACCGACCCCAGGTGGAATTGGCAAGGATCATCAGTTCGGAGACGAGCTTGTCCAGCGGGGCGCCGCGCTGCCGTTTTCCGATGGAAACCACGCCGGGGCCATCCGGCGTTTGTTGTTCCCAGTCGACGGCAAAGGAGTAATCCACCTGGTTTGCGTTTCCCGAGGGTTTGCCGCGCCCGGCTTCGAGCACCGTAGCGAGTTCCCAGAGCAGGGTGAGTTCCTTTTTCCAGGGGAAATCCGGGCCGCCTTTCGTCAGGGTCGTTTCGTTGAAAATCGGTTCGATGTCGTGGTGGCGCAGGTTGGCGACAACCGGCACGAATTCGATGCGGCTCTCGTGGGCGGTGATGGTCAGGTCGGCGCGCACGTCGAGGTAAAGCGACATGGCGTGGCGCGCGCTGCCTGCGTCGAGCGTAAAGGTCGACACCACGTCATCGGGCAGCATCGTGATCTTGTTGCCCGGCATGTAGACGGTGGACAGGCGCCTGCGCGCGATGGCATCCAGCGTGGAGCCGCGCGTAAAGCCCAGGGCAGGCGCGGCGATGTGAATGCCGATCCTCCAGCCGCCACCCGGCTGCGGCGTGACGGAAAAGGCATCGTCGATTTCCGTGGTCGAAGCATCGTCGATCGAAAACGCGGCAACCTCCGCATGGGGCAGGTCGCTCGGGAAAACGGGCGGGTCGAACGCCGGAAAATCCGTGCCCTCCGGGAACTGCTCGAACAGAAAGCGGTTGTAGTGATAGTCGTAGCTCGATGAGAGCGCGCCGCATTCCAGCAGCAATCTTGCCGCAGACAGTCCCGTGTCGATGCAGGCCGCCTCCAGCGCCTTTACCTCGATGCGGTTACGGTCGGGGCGATAGAGCAATTGGGGGATCATGCCGTCGAACTCGACAGGCAACCGTTTTGCCGCCAGTTCCGCGCGCATCCGCTCGATGGCTTCGGCTTGCTGGCGTTTTTTCTCCATGCCCGCTTTGGCCGCGTGCAGGATATCTTCCGGCGCCTTGCGGAAACGCCCCTTGCCCCGGCGATGGAACCACATTGGCGCGGCATGCAGCGAAAACAGCATCGTGGCTGCCTCTACCGCGTTCGGTGCGTGGCCGTAATAATCGGCGGCGAATTCCGCGAATGCGAATTCCTCGTCGCCGCAGACGCTCCACAGGAAATCCGTATCGAATTCCGCTGCGGCAATCTGTGCGCGGGTCAATAAATCGGCAGGCGCGGGCTCGCGGAATTCGAGCAGCACATTGGCGCGCTTCAGTTTCACCCGCTTGCCGCGCGTGTTTTCCACCTGGAGCGAACTGTCGTTATCCGCCAGTACGGTTCCAGCCTTGAAGCTGCCTTCTTCTTCGAACAGGACAAACATGGATTACCGCCGCGCGCTCAATTCGGCAAACTCCAGTCCACGAGGTTGAAATACCCGGTGGCAAACACGATTACCCCGAAAACGATCCGGTAGTAAGCAAAGGGTATGAAGTCGTGAGTGGAAATGTAGCGCAGCATGAAGCGCACCGCCCACATTGCCGAGAGGAATGAGGCGATGCAACCGACCGTGAAGAGCGGGACGTGCTCCAGCTTGAACAGGTGCCAGTTCTTGTAGACATCCAATACCGTGGCGCCGAGCATGGTCGGGATGGCGAGGAAGAAGGAAAATTCCGTGGCGGCCCTGCGCGACAGCCCGAAAACCACCCCGCCGATGATCGTCGCGCCCGCGCGCGAAGTGCCGGGAATCATCGCCAGCGCCTGCGCAAAACCGATCTTGATGACGGTACTTGCGGTGAGGTCGTCGATATCCATCTGCTGCGGGCGATTCCGAAGGTATCGCTCGACGGCGATAATGATGAAACCGCCCACGATCAGCGCCCCCGCAACGACGAAGGGATTGAACAACACCTGCTTGATCTGTTTGTGAAAGATCACGCCCAGGATGGCCGCAGGCAGAAAGGCGAGGAAGAGCATCAGCACGAAACGGATAGAGGAACGGTCGCGCGGCTTGCGCAAGGTTCCGACCACGAGTTCGGCGATCCTTGTCCGGAAGACCCACCATACTGCGAGGATGGCAGCGAGCTGGATAACGATTTCGAAAACTTTGTAGATGTCATCGTTGGCGCCAAGCAGGTCGCCAACGATGATGAGGTGCCCTGTCGAAGAAATCGGCAGGAACTCGGTCAGTCCTTCGACGATGCCGAGCAGGAGTGCGATGATAAAAGTCTGGATATCCATCGGGATGGTGGTGTCAGTGAAAGCGCAAAACGCTACAGTATATCCGAACCGCCGATC
>Ga0209737_10000673_pt1 | contig 26736 bp, 27 predicted proteins | sample TergutCu122P3_FD_187284 | JGI IMG/M metagenome (GOLD analysis project Ga0209737, IMG submission 187284) | Cubitermes ugandensis P3 segment gut microbial communities from Kakamega Forest, Kenya - Cu122 P3 (SPAdes) (version 2) | ecosystem: Host-associated > Arthropoda: Insects > Digestive system... | reverse complement strand
TTGTAAATGTACCTGAAGTACCGGTTTGCGTGGGAGCGGGTGCGTACAATCTAACATTTTCCTTATTGTTAATGAGATGTGCGTTGGTGGCCTCTACCATACCGCCGCCATGTACCATAACTCCACATTCGGCATTTTCTATTTTGCCACCATTTTTTAATTCTATGTAGCCTTGGTATTGCTGTTGCATAGGGGCATTGGGGTCGCCTTTAACGGTAACTCCTTGCCACATTTGGTTGGGGCAGGAGTTGGTGAGGGTGGTGTTATCTATTACCAATTTGCTGCCCGGCTCTATAACCACTTTGGCATCTTTGTAAAAACGCATGGCAGAGCTGGAAAAGGTTATGGTGGCGTTGTTTTTTATGCGCAACTCCTCCCCAATAATTAAAGTGGTATTGTTGAAAGTTAGGTTGCTGGTGTACTCTACTTTTCCTTGTGTATATGGCTCGCAGTATTTTACTATTTTTATTTCATCTAAAAACTGGCTGTTCCCGTTATTAATTTCGTAGGTGGTGATAACAATGTTTTCGGTGGAAACGGATACGTTGCTGTACGTGGAGTTTCCGGGTTGCCCGAACATCCCTGTGAATAATGAAGGATAATTAGGGATATCGTTACTTAGGTTGAATTGCATAGAACTAAATTGAAGCGGATAAAATGGATACCAACCAATATGACCGTTACAGAAATATAAAGTACCCTCTTTTACGTTAAAGATACCTCCTTTTTTTGCGGATACATTTTTAAGCGGGTCATAAGGAGCAGTTTGAACATTGCTTACCGAACCAGCAACCAATTCTTTGTTATACACCGGTCCAATTACCTGGTAAACATGGTCATGTCCAAACAGTACAAGGTCAATGTTCAATGCATCCAATATTGGTGTAATATTCAAACGCCATTGCTTTTCAGAATATCCTATATTTTGTAAATCACCTGCACCGGTATAAGCACTCTTGTGAAAATAAACAATGCGCCACTTAATATTGGGATTAGTATTGATTTGGTTTTGCATCCAGGTAGATAAATTAGTGAGATATGCATTATTGTTATACTGTTCACCATTAATGGCGAAAAATTGCGCATCGCCGTAAGTGTAGGTATAAGTACTTCCTTGTGTGTCGAACGAAGTACTATTCAAATTGAAGTGACGGTTAAAATTAATTTTATTAGGGTCATCATCGTGATTGCCTTTTATAGGCACAAAAGGATATTGATAGAAAAAAGGTTGCAGAGCAGTAAAAAAAGTATTCCAATTACTTTGGCTTCCTCCATCCCAAGTTAAATCACCACAATGTATCCAAAATTTAGCATTGGGACAATTTTGAGAGGCTAAAGTAACATTATTTTGCAAATTGCCATCTTGTGAATCAGTGATATAAACAAATGAAAAAGGGTCTTTGTTTCCCTTTGTTTTTGCAGTTGTAAAAGTTCCTGTAGTCGAACATGTATTGTTGTTACAAACTTTAAACGAATAAGTTGTATTTGGCGATAACCCTGTTACAACCGCTTCATTTCTGGTAAAACCTGAATATTGGGTACATGTTGCGGTAACCGGGTTAACGCCAATAATTTCTACTTTTCCATTAGTAACCCCAGGGTCGCAAAACCAGTTAAAACTCATTTGGGTATCAGTATTGCCATATAAGTTCATCACTATGTTATAAGGCGTTTGTGCAAATGTAGAGAAACCGACACTTAGTACTACGAAGTATAAAAATATTTTCTTTAAAAGTAATTCCTTATTCATAATTTAATTACTTTAAAGATTAGTGTTTTACGATTTTAGTACTTCCTGACATTTTATTTTTTGAAAAAACAGAAACAATATAAGTTCCTCTTAATAAATGACTAACATTGACTTCTGCTTTACCATATCCATTTCGAGTTAAAATATCTTTGCCAAGCATATCGTAAAGCTTAATAGTATAAAAATCATCATATTCTACGAATAATATATCAGTATGAGGATAAAAATAAATTTTGCATTTTAGTTCATTAGGGGAATCAATACCAATATTAGAATAAATGAAAGTTATTATACCTAATAATTTATAGTAATCATGTCCAGTTTCAACATTAAAAGAAGTTGATTTTACTGTTTTATCAGCACTTTTTAGAATGCCATCCGAATAACTAATTGCTTCGTTTTCAAATGTTGGATTGTTTAAAAAAACGATACAAGAATATTCGGTCGTATCGTTTCCATATAAATTGAGTCGTGGAAATTGAGCATCACCATAAAAATCTGTTAGTTTATTTAATCCAGTTAAGTCAATTTCGGTTAGACTATTACATCTCAAGTCCACTTCTTCCAGCTGGGTACAGCCTGTTATATCAAGTTTGGGTAGAAGATTACCTTGACAGTTCAGTGTTTGCAGTTGGGTACAGTTGGTTAGAATCAGATGTTTTAAAATATTTTTTTCACAATTCAAAGTTTGAAGTTGTTTGCAATCCTTTAATTCAAGTATTGATAATTTTTGACAATATAGGGTATTTAGTGTTTGAAGTTGTTTACAGTTTGTCAAATTTAGTGAGGTTAAGTTCATTTGATAATCACAATATAGTGTTAGCAGTTCTAAACAATCTGTAACATCAATTGCGGTTACCCCCATGCCTTGTCTACAATACAGTTCTTTCAAGGTAGTTAATCCTCTAAATGAAACTTCGCCATTCAAATTATCATTTCCTCCGCCAAAATGTAACTCAATTGTCTTCTTTGGTTTTTCGTCATTCCATTTAGCAAACCCCCAAGTTTCCGGGGCATCTGGCGTTGCCTGCAAGCCATTATTAGCAATGAGGTTGTTAATTACCTGCACAGCGTAGGGGTCGTAAGTTTGGGCATTTGCCATATTTATTGCTGTTACTGCAAAAATTGCAAGGGCTAAAAATAATAATGCTTTTTTCATTGTTTTATGTTTTTATGGGTTAATAATTTGGTTTTGCAAAGATATTAAATAGCACACAGATGACGCAGATTAGACACGATTTTCACAGATTTATTACTGTTTAACAATTTTCCTAACAATCTCTCCTTGTTCCGTAGTTATTTTTACAAAATATGTACTTGGTTGAAGATGAGAAATATTTATAATGATTTCTGTATTGAATGAATGGTTATACTTTCCTGCATTTTTTCCATTTACATCAAAAATCTCAATATCGGTAATTCGTAATTCGTAACTATTAATTATTAATTCTCCTGTTGTTGGATTAGGATATACATTTATTTCTTCGTCATCTATTGAGGTTATCCCCAAAAAAGAATAGGAGAACATCATATTACCACTTATATAGTATCCTAGTTTGTTAGTGTGAGTAGTAAAATCGCTAAAAAGTTCATTTTTATTAGTACTTTTCAAGACACCATTTGAGTAACTAATAACATCATTTGAAAATGTCGGGTTATTTAACAAAATAAAGTGAGTAAATTCTCCTGCTTGATACTCAAATAATGTCAGAAATGCTCTTTGTCCATTACCATCAAAATCCACCAGATTATTCAACTCTGTTAGGTCAAGACTAATAAGACAATTATACGTACAAATCAATGTTTTAAGTTGAGAAAAACCTGTTAGGTTAAGTTCCCTTAGGGCGTTCCCAAAACAATTCAATGTTTGAAGTTGGTAACAATTTGTTAAGGATAGTTTGCCAAGAATTCCCAAACTCGCACAATTCAGTATTTCAAGTTGCGTACAGTTTGAAACATCTATTCCAACAATACATCCATTATTATCATGTGTCCAGTTACAATACAGTTTTTTTAAAGTTGCTAAACCACTAAAAGATAGATTTCCCCACATCGATTTATTTGTTAACATCAACTCAATAATCTTTTTTGGCGTTTCGTTGTTCCATGTAGCAAACTCCCAAGTTTCCGGCGCATTGGGCGTTGCGTTCAAGCCATTATTAGCAATGAGGTTGTTAATTACCTGCACCGCGTAGGGGTCGTAGGTTTGCGCATTTGCCATATTTATTGCCGTTATTGCAAGAATAGCAAGGGGTATAAATAATAGTGCTTTTTTCATAATTTTTGGGTTAAAATGATTAATATTTTTGTTTAAAATTTTATTTTGCAAATAAATAAAATTTAGTATAATGCTCCACCCACTTGAAAAGAGTAAGTGGTATTGGGGGTTAATCCTGTAACCACTGCTTTGTTAACGGTATAACCTGAATACTGTGTATAAGTATAGTTAGTGGCTACAGAATTAACAATATTGCCACCGAGCATAATCTTTACAGTTCCTCCTGTAACACCAGTGCCGGTAAACCAGTTGAAAGCCATTGTGGTTTTAGGGTCATTGTAAATATTCATTACAATATTATAGGGTACTTGCGCAAATGTTGAAAAACTGAGAAAAATACTCGTAAGTAACAATATTTTTTTCTTTATCTGCAAAACTTTATTCATAATCATTGATTTTTTATTGTTTAACAATTTTTTTCGTTATCTCACCCTGTTCTGTAAAAACTTTTACAAAATAGATACCTGCCTGCAAATGCGAAATATCCATTGCTATTTCACCTCCTGCTTTTTCCTTTATCCTTTCTGCTTTCTCCTTTCTTCCGTGAATATCATATATTTCAATCTCTATTATTCGTAATTCACTACACGAAATAGTTAATTCACCAGTAGTTGGATTTGGATAAATTTTTACTTCTTCACTTTCGGGTTCACTAATCCCAACATCAGAATAATTCAAATTCATTGCTCCACTCAACACAAAACCAGGTTTGTCGGTTTGCACTGTAAAATCAGTTATTTTTACCATGTTGTCAGTACTTTTCAAGACACCATTAGAATAACTTATTGCGCTGTTTCCAAAAGTTGGATTATTTAAAGAGATAGTGTGTGTGTATTCCCCAAAATCATTTTTAATTAAAGACAGCGAAATCTCTTGACCTATTCCGAAAAAATTTTCTAGATTATTTAATCCTGCTAAATTGATCTCAGTAAGTTTATTGTACCTACAAAACAGAGTTTTCAGTCCTGTGCATGTTTTTACGCTGAATTCAGTAAGATTGTTGTAGTCACAATCCAAAACCTTTAAAGTTTTCAATCCTTCAAAGGAAGGAATTCCCTTCAATCTACCATACAATATCAATTCAATAATTTTTTTTGGCATTTCGTTATTCCATGTAGCAAACTCCCACCATGTTTCTGGAGCGTTGGGCTTTGCATTCAAGCCATTGTTTGCAATCAAGTCATTTATTCGCTTTACCGCCAAAGAATCATATTCATTGATATCTCCATTAGAATAGATAAATGTTAACCATCCTTCCAAAATAAAACCTTTTTTGTTTGTTTGAACAGTAAAATTTGTGGTGCCCACTGTTTTATCGGTACTTTTTAAAATGCCTTCCGAATAACTAATGGCGCTGTTTGTAAATGTTGGGTTGTTCAACATGATGGGACAAGTGTATTCATCATCTTTGTTTTTATACAAAATAATTGGAGGTGGACGTTGATCCATATCCAAAAACTCTGTTAATTTATTTAATCCTGATAGGTCAAGTTCTATAAAGGAATTATTCCAAATCTCTAGTTTAAGTAGATTTTTATTATTAGTCAAGTCAAGTTTTCTAATCAAATTCTCTCCACAACTCAGTTTTTGCAATTGTGTACACTTTGTTATATCAAGCTCGGTTAATTTGTTAGAAAAACATTCAAGTACTTGCAATTGCGGACAGCTTGTCAAGTCAATTTTAGATAATGCATTATAACGACAATCCAATGTTTTTAATTGATTACAACCGGTTAGGGTAATTTTGGTTACGTAGTAAATACCGATACAAAGTAATGTTTGTAATTGTGAACACCCTGTTACGTCAATTTCTTTTAATGGAGTTGAAAAACTGCAATCAAGTATTTTTAGAGATGTTAATTTCGCAAATGAAGCTGTTCCAGAAAGTTTCAATCCGGAAGCACTAAAGTTTAATTCAATAATCTTCTTTGGTATCTCATCATTCCACTTGGCAAAACTACCCCACGTTTCCGGCGCATCTGGCGTTGCCTGCAAGCCATTGTTGGCAATGAGGTTGTTAATTACCTGCACCGCGTAAGGATCGTAGGTTTGGGCATTGGTCATATTTATTGCTGTTATTGCAATGGCAAGGGATATAAATAATAGTGCTTTTTTCATAATTTTTGGGTTTAAATGATTAATATTGTTGTCTAAAATTGTAAGTATAAAAGTTTTTGCAAATAAATAAAATTTAATATCATACACCACCCACTTGAAAAGAGTAAGTGGTATTGGGGGTTAATCCTGTAACCACTGCTTTGTTAACGGTATAACCTGAATATTGTGTATAGTTGTAGGTAGTATTTACTGTGTTAACAACATTGCCATTGAGCATAATTTTTACAGTTCCTCCTGTAACACCGGTGCCGGTAAACCAATTGAAAGCTATTTGTGTTGTTGGATTTCCGTAAATATTCATTACAATATTACAAGGTGTGTATTGGTTTTGCGAAAATGCTGTATAACCAACAAACAGCATACATATAAATAACAATATTTTTTTTATTAAATGCAATTTTGTGTTCATAATTATTTATTTTTCTATTGTTTTACAACTTTCTTTACGATTTCTCCCTGTTCAGTATTAATTTTTATAAAATAAATTCCATTGGGCAAATGGGAGATGTCAATAACAAATCTATCATTATCCTTTCTGCTGTCTGATTGTTGTTATTTCCCGAAATATCTAGAACCTCAATACCTGTTACCTATAATTCTTTACTTATAACAATTAGTTCCCCTATAGTAGGATTTGGATATACATTAAACGCATTAATATCTAATGGGTTAATTGCCAAGTTTGAATAGAAAAATTTCAACGTTCCTCTTAATTCAAAATCTTCTTTGTTAGTTTGCACTGTAAATATAGTTCGTTCAACTGTGCTATCCGCACTTATTAGAATTCCATCCGAATAACTTATGGCACTATTTTCAAAGGCTGGGTTGTTTAGCGAAATATTGCAAATGTATCCAACTGTATCGTTTCCTTGTAAATTGAGTTGTATAAACTGACCATCACCATAAAAAAAAGTTAATTTATCTAACCCCGATAAGTCAACTTCGGATAGATGACTCGCATTACAGTGCAATGTTTGAAGTTGTGTACAGTTAGTTAGAATCAGTTTAGTTAACCCACTGAATCCACAATTCAACGTTTCAAGTTTTTTAAAATTTGTTAAATCAAGTTTTGATAAGCTTTGGCAATACATCATATTAAGTTTTTGTAGTTGTGTACAGTTTGCCAAGATAAGCTCAGACATATAGTTGGTATATTGACAATCCAGTGTTAACAGTTGTGGGCAATCTGTTAGATCAAGTACGGCTATTTGTTGGGCTGCCGCATAGGTTAATCTTTTCAGGGCAGATAATCCTGCAAAAGAAACAGTTCCCTTCATTCCCATTCCACCGAATCCAAAATTTAACTCAATAATCTTCTTAGGTTTTTCGTCATTCCATGTAGCAAACCCCCAAGTCTCCGGCGCATTGGGTGTTGCCTGCAAGCCGTTATTAGCAATTAGGTTGTTTATTACTTGCACTGCGTAGGGGTCGTAGGTTTGCGCATTTGCCATATTTATTGCCGTTATTGCAAGAATAGCAAGGGGTATAAATAATAGTGCTTTTTTCATAATATTTTGGGGTTAAAATGATTAATATTTTTGTTTAATATTTTAATAAATAAAATTTAATATCATGCTCCACCCACTTTAAACGAATAAGTTGTATTTGGCGATAACCCTGTTACAACCGCTTCATTTCTAGTAAAACCTGAATATTGGGTACATGTTGCGGTTACCGGATTAACGCCAATAATTTCTACTTTTCCATTAGTAACCCCAGGTGTAGGTATCCCCAAAAATCCTAGAACGACATGGGGGATTTTTTTTAAGAAGCGCATTATTAGTTTTATGATTTTTAGTTTTTGATTAATGCAAAATAGTACTCAACTTTACTCTACAGGATGTACAGGAAAAAAGAATACAATACTAGAACATATTCTTAAACAACTTCACATCCTCCGAGAGTTCTATGTATGCGTAGCCTTTTTCGGTAGTTATCTGTAATACATCTAAATAGGGTATTCCAATTTGTTTAAGTGTCAGATTCATATACGGAAACTCTTCGTCAATGTTTTCAAAAGAGTGCTGATAAAGCCCACCGTAGTTAATGGAAAGATATTCCAATTCTTTATCATTATCAATGAAATTTGGAATCTTCGATCCGGGCATCATCGTTTCATACTTTTTGTTGTCATACCGCGAAGACAGATAATCTACAAACTTATCGTTTCTTAAATTAATGGTAACCGATTCAACATTAAGTATTTTCTTGATAATATGCAAGGTTTCTTCAACGGTGTTGTCGGCACTGAGTATGGGTATCTCAATAATATTATCCCAACATTCGTGAGAAACACAATCTTCGTTATAGGAACTAAATTCATAATTATTTGCCTGAATATTTTTACCTTCGTAGTGGAACATATTACCCACCAATGTTTTAAAACCTCCTGTTTGTAATTCTTCTCCGTGAATAATTTTCATCGCTTCCTGAGCCTGCACTGCGCCAATGATAGAAGCGCTTACGGGGGTAGTGGCTACTCTTCCGCGCACTTCATTGCCCTGTGCAATTTGCGGGCAGGAGGCTCTGTTTTCGTAGCCATCGCCGGAAGCATCCGCATTCTCTTCATCGGAAAGGGCGCACTCGTAGCAACTTTTATTGAGTTGATACGCTGACACTTGCCCTTCCAAATCGCCAATTCCGCCCTCAATCCAGATTTTTCCGGCGCGGAAGCACAAACGGTTGAGCAACACACGCGCGCGCAAACTGTCTAAACATCCCAACACCACATCCATTCGGCGATACACGCCAAGGCCCACTTCGGTAGCCAAATCCCCACAAATTGCCTTAACGTTAACGGTGGGGTTAATCTCTTTCAGGCGTCGGGCAGCCACTTCCGCTTTGGAATAGCCTTTGTCGGCGTCATCGGGGCGAAAGAGGATGGAGCGGGTAAGATTGCTGTACTCTATCAGGTCGAAATCCACTACAATCATATTACCAACGCCAAAGAGGGCTAAATTTTTCATTACCTCGTTTCCCAATGCGCCCGCACCCACTATCAGCACTTTGGCATTTCTCACTTTATCTATTTTAAACCACGAGAGCAAAGGAAAAACATCCTCGCCCCATTTTTTTTGTTCAGGAGGGGTTATTGATAATTTCATAATTTGTGAGTTTAAGATTTAATATTTAAGATTTAATACATTGAACCCTTATTTTCAAAAGTTCACTTAGTAGCAATAGTTTAATAGTTTAATAGTTCAATAGTTATTTTTCAATATATTGAAATTCGGTATTTCCGATTTTGAATTTCACGCCATCTTTCAAAGGAAGCTGGTCGTCTTTACGGGCATCTCTTCTATCGTAAATCATACCATTTTCCAACACTTTCATCATCGGAACTCTTCTTTTGGGGTCTAAGTACAATTTTGCCTGTTTTTGAGGAATCGCTTCACTGTTATCCCAGTTCATTTGAATCACACAATGATAAGACCTTCCGATAGATACCTCGTTACTACCGCCGGAGTCGTTCATCCATTTATGAATAGCAATCTCCCCTTCCCTCTTATCACATTTATATTTCAAGAAATACTTTTGTGCAAGATGGTGGCGGGCAATAATTGAGATTCCCAAACCTCCGCTGCAGAGCATAATGCTGAACATTATTCCAAAGGCTGGTAGATAAGAAGTGGTGTAGAGAATAAAGAAACTGATAATACCTGATACAAATCCGCCAACAAGTGCATCTTGCCATTTAATTGTTGTTTTATACACCAAACAGAGTGCAATACTACCGCCACACAACAGCCACGGAATAGCATCCAACCACCAAACATTGCTGTATTTTCCAAGCATTACACAAATGATAGAACCGATTAAGAAAGAGATAAATCCAACTAATGCGCCAAGCAAAGCACGAACAAAGTAGAAAAACACAATCCTTGGAGTCTTCTGTCTGAAGTCGTTAAGATAACTGAAGAGGAATGTTAATACAAACCCCAGCAAAATACCCATCAACAAAAGACCTGCTACTTTCGACTGAAATGTGGTTTGCGCAACACTCGAAATTTGCAAAACTCCTTCAATCTCTTCTTTTAATCTTGTGGGATAAAACACGTTAAGCAATCCTTTGATAAAAGATGAGAAGAGAGATAATTTTGTGCTTAGCAGGAAGAGAATCCAGATAAAGAAACCGGCAATCATCCCCGACATTGCCCATTTCAGATAGTAGGGGCTTTTTTTCAAATCAAAGGGACGTTTTTTATCGAAATGGAACTGCACGCCTTCCTTGCAGTTTTGGCCATATTCCACACATTTATAACCGTTGTCTTTCCAGCAGTCCCAGTGAATTTTATGAGGACATTTGGTAACAATAAGGTCTCCCACTTCCAAGGGTTCCTGGCAAAATGCGCAGGCTTCATATACCACATCGTCATCGTTGGGTTCGTAGGGTTTCACATATCTCTTCTCAAAATTTGTCCGAAGATGAATAATATAAGGAATTACCACCTGCATAATAAAGAAAGCTACAAACAGGATAATAACTCCCAGAATGATAGCAAGATAGGTGTCGTCGCTTGTTTTACCGGTAATAACCACCAACTCTTTGCTTCCGATAGCGTACCGGATGGTTCCTGATGCTTGTCTATCCTCTTTATTAATAATTACTTGCAGTGATAAATTAGTACCATTATAGATTTTGCCTATGTGGTTAATTAAAGTCAGTTCGTAATCGGCAGAAAGGTTATCCATAAAGCCTCTCAACGAGTCCACAATACCTGCAATATTTCTTGCGGGGTAGAAACCGCCTCTCAGTTCGGGTTTACTTCGTTTCTGGCAAAGGCTTATCAATGCCTGGTCGGCGAGGGGGAAATTTCCGTATCTGAAAGCGTGAATCTGCACGTTATTTTCAATGTTATTGTCAATATCCTCAATGAGGTCCGCATATCTAAGCAGTTCTGCCACTTCGGAAAAGGAGTTTTCATCAATTTTCCCATCGGTGAATACTAACAGATATTTCACGGCATCTCTTTTCTGCGCATCGTTTACCAAAAGACTAAAACTGTGATAAATACTCTGATACAGGTTTTTAGAATCTTTCGATACTTTAAATTCATTTTCAAACTCAGAAAAATTTTCCACTGTAATTGGCTTTTTCTCTGTGGTTCTGCCATCAAAAAATGAGATATAGGCGCAGCCGTCGGGCAGGTTTTCAATGGTTTTCAGGATTGCCGTTTTCATATTTTCTAGGTCTTCCGGGGCAATCGTTTTACTTCTGTCCACCATAAACCAGCACACTGAGTTGTGAGAAATATTGTCGGTATTTTCTCTCTGCACTTCGGAAGTATGAGAGATTCTTTTGAGAATAATCTCCTTAATGGGTGGATTTCCGCCATCTTCTCTCACTTCGATGTTCTCTTTACTAAGTTCCGGCCAGTTTACTTTTTTATTGTTTTTATCAGTAATTCTGAAGCGCAGGAAGAGGGTGTCGGCTTTATCTGTCCAGGAGCGTTTTGCAAAATACATATCTATGTTATATGCAGTTGCAATTCTAGTTGGGGATAAATTTTCCTTGTTTTGTTTTTCTTTTTGGCTATCGCAGGCAAACAAGAGGAGCAGCGGCAACAGCAGGGATAAAAGTTTGAGATTTTTCATAATGTATTGTTTTTTAATATTTTTTACCTTACCCTCCGCGTCCATTGTTTCATCTTCATTATCGATACGGAGGTTTTATTATCGCTTGTGAGCGGCAAGTTGTTCATCTCATCCTTAGTAAGCAAGAATAGTTTTTCATCGTCAAAACTATATATCACAAAGAGTTCAAAAAGTGAAAACAGCGATGCGTGCTGCGCAATAGATTCCAAACTTGTCTCAACCATAAAACAGGCTACCGGTTTGCAGTCGTTGCAATCTAAATTGTTGAGATTTAGTTCATCAAATTCGTCGGATGACTCAACAAAGGTATTCAGTATTATTTCATTATCCTGTTTTTCACCGCAGTAATAGCCTCTCAATCCTTTCTTATCGGGCATAATAGCCATATCGGTATCAATAATGGCAGAGCCGTGAAGCAGTACCTTGGTAATAGTTTCCGCGTTGGGCTGCATCACTATCTCGTAATAGTTCTGTCTGTCAATAGGTTGCTTTTCTGCTTTCGGCTTTTCATCTTGTTGTGTTTCGGGTTTGGGGGGCACAACTTTTGCGGGAGTTTTCGCCCATTGATACATATCCTCAAACGAAAATTTCCTCTTCAGGTCGTTATCATTGTTCATAGTGCCGTCTTTTTTAGGAGAGAAGAAAGCCATTCTAAAATCCGGCGAATTGCTATCCAACACCAACGCCAACATTCTTCCCTTGTACTGACTGTGTGCCAACTGCGACTGTACGTTCAAATCCTGACTGGACAAAAAGAGACCCAACCCGGGGTGCGAGTGCATCCACGCTGTATGTACATATTCTTTACCCGATTTTTCACACAATTTATCAATTTTAAAGTTCAAAGTAATACCTATCTTGGCACCAAAATTCAGGGTGTACTCACCATAAACCGCGTCATCTCCGGGTTCAACAACTTCCTCAATACTAATATCATACAGTTTTTGATAGGGGCTGCCTGCAAAATCCCAGCGTCCCACTAAAAAACATCCGGTTTCGTTGGTTTTGTCGTTGTATTTCAAAAAATCAGAGAAAAATTTGTAGATATCAAAGATTGCCTTTCTGCTGAAGAAAACACTCTGGATAGTAGTATCCTCAAAAATTTCAGACATTTTTACTTCAAAATAATCTGTACCGGCTTTTTCTTTTATGTCGGATATGTTTACAATATAAGAGATTACCTCCATCACATCATCTTCTTCTATGAGAATGGTTTTGTTCGTAATTTTCATTTCCTGCTCGCGAATCTCAATTTTCCGGTTTCTGATAATCGTAATGACGTAAAAAATGATACCGATTAACAGGAGCAGTAAAATGAAACCGGTAAGCGAGAGTATCAGATAAGGGATTTTAATACGTGCAAGGCTATCTTTGTAGAAGACAATACCTTTGTAGATATCAGGGATTTCGTTTACCAAATTATCAAGTACGGCTTTATCATTATCATCGTCATAATCTTTTTTCTTTTGGGTAATAAATTTTTCGCTTTCTGCCAACATTTTAGCATAATTCCTTTCAACCTCAGTCAATTGGGATCTAATTTCCTTCACTTTCAACCATCCCAACAGCGATTGCCGGCTTCTCAGTTCAATCTCTTCGTTAATTTGTAATAACAACAAACTATCTTTTCGTACAAAAGGTTCTAAAATCTCTTTTCTATACTCTTTTTTCCAGCTTGCCACCACATTATCACTTACTTTTTTTAGCGAATTCAGTATTCTGCCCGATACTTTATCAAGATTAGTACACAAATCGTTAGAAGATTTAATTAAAATATCGCACTCTTCGCATTTAGTTTTGGTATCATTTTTCTTTTCCCACAAAGATTCCAGATATTTTTCAATCTCTGTTTTAAGGTTTGCTGCTTCCAATCTAAGGTTTTTTGCTCTTACCCGCTCATCATTCGAGAGTTCTTTATTTTGTAAAATTGCATTACATTTTTCAACCAAGCTATTTACAATATCGGTATAAGGATTAATAACAAAAATTACTTTATCTTTTTTGGGTTCAACTTTTTTTGGCGTTTCCTTTGGGGGTGCAGGTTTTTCTACAGGTTTAGTCTCTGTATTTTCTACAGGTTCCTTTGCGAATGGGGGTTCATAAATCGAGGTTATGGGAGCAGATTCTTCCTTTGTTTGATTCGAACCGCTAACAGATTCGGTTTCATCCCTCACAGGTAAGGGCTTCTGTTTCACAGTTACTGTAACCTCTCTTCTGTCACTTGAACTTATTTTCATCGGGCTATCATCTTCAAAAAAATAGTAAACAAGTTTTTTAGGGCTCTCTTTGATGCCCCTGAAGGTCTTTTTTCCTCTCAAAATCTCAAAACTACTTAAAAGATTTATTCCGCAAGGCTCAAGATATAAATCTTTGGGAGTGAACACAAAACTGTTTGTCTTCACTAATTCATCTTTCGTAACATTGTTTTTAAAGAGTACAATGGGTCTGGCATTGAAATTTTCAATAACAAGTTCTTCATCTTCATAAGAAACCACCACCTGTGCAGTTGTGTTAAGTGCAGTTATACCCATCACAACCATTGCAACAACCGCTAAACACAAGTGTTTCAGTGGGGTTAAGCATTTATTTTTTGTTCGAAACAGTGTATTCATATTTCTATTCTTTAATTATTATCATTTCGTTTTCGTTAGCCAACAATTTTTGTTTTTCAAGTTCGGCTTGTTGCTTTTTCATTAGTCTTTCCTGTTCTTTTTTTAGTTTTTTAGTAGTTATTCCCGCTTTTATTTGCATAAAAATGGGTAACAGCACCATAAGGCTCATGAAAGCAATTCCTAATGGAATCAATTTTTTCAAAGGGTCTTTCTTTGTTTTTTCTTCCATATCTTCAAGTTTTGCAGAAGCGGTTCTGTAGTTTTTGAAAAACAGCCCATTTTTTTCTACTAACTCTTCATTTTCTTTCCAAAAAACATCTTTGTTGTTATCTAAGTAATTGGCAACATCCTCTTTTAAATCATCAATAGTTCTTCGATGCTTTTTCAGTTCCTCTTTTTTCACTTTTTGCGGGTCTAACTGCTCAATAAGTTCCAATTGCAGTTGAATCTCTGCATTTATCCCCGAAAAATATTTACCCCATTTTAGATACAGTTGATTAATAGAATCTTGTTTTGCGTTAACCTCTCCTGCTGTTTTTCCCTTCGCCACATTTTGGTCAACCGAAAGGGTAACTTCGCCTTTATTACTGTTGTTTCCCATATCGAAAATATCTTCCAGATTTTGTCCCCAACAGAAATTACCAAAAGCGAAAAACAGAGATACAAGAAGAAACAATTTACTTTTCATAGTTTTACTTTTTTAGAAGTTTTTCAATTCCTTTGCACCATTCTTTATAGGCTGCAAATTCTTTACATTTTTCGTTTACCTCTATCTGCTCCTTTATTTTGTTGTATTCGGCTTGCAGTGCGGGGTAGTTTGCCTTACTGCTCTGTTCTATCCGGTAGTAGAGGTTCATCAATTTTTCGTTGGCGGTTTTAAGAATTGAGCACGGTGCTCCGCCTGTAGGGGCAGGCGTTTTTTTCCTTTCATCAAGGATATTATTGTAAAAATTGGTTGCCTTTTCGTGCGCATCAAGTGCCGCGTTGTATTTTTCAATAGTGGCGATAAGATTTTGACACTCTTTATACTTATTGAACTGCGGGTCGGCGATGTTGTTAATTCTCTTATCTTTAGAAGCGGGTTTCGCTTTGTAGGTTTTCACTGTTTTTTCCGGTATTCCCGGCAATTCGGCGGTTTCCGAATTTATCTGAAACGTCTCATCTGCGAGTATAAAAGCCTTTTTATCAAGCAGTTCTATAATTTTCAATAAATCATCATTTTTGCAGGGGTCGGTAAGGTTAATATTCAGACTTACTTCCGCTGTGGTTTCAACAATGGTTTTACTTTTTGCTTTTTTTCCTTTTTCAATGGTGGCAATGTAGAGCAACATTTTCATGGAGCAGGTACCCAACTCCTGGTTTTTTATTATAAATTTAAAAACTGCCCCCGGGGGTTCGCAAAGATTGTACATTTTTGCCTTTCCCTTTCCCTTTCCTGTTTCAACGCCCTCTATCTGAAGGTTATCAAGCCAGTCGTTGCCCATACTTTTTACCGTTTTCTTCGGCTTTGCATTCTTCACAATATCTTTGGAAAAGTACAAATCCTTCTTGATTTTTGAAACATCTTTGATAAACATCACACCGGAAAAAAGATAGATGGGTCTTTCAAATCTAATGTTTTTAATTTCAAGTTGAAGTAAAGATTCCTCTTTATCCCAATTCAACACTGCCGGCAATGTTAATCCGGTAGGTTTGCCTTCTTTTCCAAGCAACTTGAGGGTAACATCAATATCAGCGTTAGGAACTACTTCAACGGGGGTCTCCTGCGAGAATCCTTTTGTAACGAAAGTGCACAGGAAAATTAATAATAAGAATTTCAATTTCATAATTTCTGAATTTTATTTTGTATTTAGTTCAATTTCAATAAGTTTACATTTTGAAAACAAGACAAAAGGAAATTTTTTATCTGGTTTTGCCACATAAAATTGCAAATAAAAAGTGAGGGGTTGGTTGCCGGCATTTATTTCAAAAAAAACCGGCTTGGCATTCTTTTTAACGATTTCATATCCGTCATCAAACTTTCGGAATAATGATATTTTTCTGTTTGCCAATAAAATGGCATTCAATTCGGGGTTCTTCTTCTTAAATAGTTTAGAAGTGCTTACATTGTAGTTCACTTTCATTAACTCTTCCAAAGAAAAAGTGTCCGAAAAAAACCAAACCGATTGATCCTTACCAAGTTCCATATCGTCTCCCACCATCATCGACAGGATAGTTTTATTCGACAGGCTAAAGGTAAGTGGCAGGGTTAGCAAGAACTGCCCGTCCTCATCATACAAATGGGTTTCAATATGTTGCATTTTGGGCGAGTTCAGCACAATTTTCTTTTGTGCCAACGAATGCCCGCCAAACAACAGCAGTATTCCCACAAGTATGCTCAATTTTTTCATACGGTTAATTCTGGTCAAATGATACCCATCCTTTAGGTTCGCCCTGTTTCAGTACCCATTCTGCCACGTCTAAATCTTCGGGGTATGGGTATTCGTTTCGGGCGTGGTAATCTTCATATTTCAGATAGTCGATTACCCTGTCGATGTAGTCCACCAAGTGCGTATGCACGCCGCTGTCTCCGGTATTTAGGCAAACGCGCCCTTTAAAATCGCCGAAGAAGCGCACATTGGGGTGCCACACATCTGTAGTGAATTTAAATTCGGGTTGACCGTCTGCGCTGGGGTAATTGTTGGGCAGTGTGATGCGCATGATGTGGGTATTGCCGAAAACAGGTTCCTGAAAACCCTCTTCATCCGGAGTCGCAACCCCTACAATGCTTTTTAAATTAAAGATGATATCGAAAACAATCGGCAGTCCGAGCCCATTTCTCTTACGAATGATGTAAGAGCCTATTGGGTCGTTTTCAAACCGCTTGTCTACTTTCTCCCACTCTCTAAATAATCGGGCATCTTTGCCAACATATTGCCTTCCTTTATAGTTTTCAATCTCTCGTTCCATTTTTTTTGAATTTTGAATTTTGAATTTTGAATTTTTGCTACTAAGCGTTCCTTTTGAAATTAAGGGTTTAATGTATTAAATTTTAAATCTTAAATCTTAAAATTAATTTACCCCGCTATCGTTTTCTTAATGATAATAAGTTTGTCTCCTTCTTTTACCTGATAGTCGAAGAGGCTTTGTTCTTCTCCCTTGTTGTTTTTTTCTTTCAGGATTTCACTTCTACCGTCTTCGGTCATTCTGCCGAGGTAATACTTGATTCTGTTTCCACCGTTGTCCATTTCCGGCAGCAACCATAGTTTATCCGGAACATTTCTTGCTTCTTCTTTCACTTTTTCCAAAGTAAATTTAATGCTTTCCAGCGGGTTAAGTACGCGGATGGCGCAACTTTTGTTTTCGTAAGAGAAAATAAGTTTTATCCCTTGCTTTTCTTGATTTTCCATATCTGTAAATTTTTATTAATGATTATTATTTTTGAACGATAAATTTTTATGTAAACTTTTGTTTGTTAATGGTTAATGTGGATGTATAGGGTGTTTCATATTTTTTTGTTTGATTATTTTCTTTTGGGGTCAAGGGTTAGTGAATCGAAGAAAGCGGCAGAGCCTACGGTAAGATGGTTAAGATTGGCACGCACATAACGGTAAAGGCCGTCCATTGCAGCTACTTCCCAGGTATATTCATTTCTTGCTTCCTGAACAGCATTTTTATCAATATCTTCTTTTGGTTTCCGCGTTGCTTCAATATGCGCCTGTCCTCCCCGAATTACTGTTGAAAAATTATAAAAATGTTTCAGATAATTTACAAGCAAACTAAATGCTTTACCATATTTATTGTGAATGAGGGTATTTATATTATAATATTTGTTTAATTCATTTGTTATCACTCTTCGCATATCGTTGTATGCTTTAATTCTTTGTGCATTATCTCTCATAGCGTCGAACCACAGGTAAACTGCTTCAACGGTATCAAAAACGAGGGGTGCAGCCCCTGCAACAGCCCCAACGGCAGGCACCTTCGATAAAGGTTTAGTATCTGCAATACCGTCGGCAAAATCAGTCGCAAAAGACAGGGCAACGCCTTTTCCCGCATCTATAAAATCTTGACTATCCACTTTTCGTTCGGCAAGGTATCCACTTCCCACTTTCACGGTGGTTACAACAGCCGAGGCAGCTAAGCCCACTGCGAAGCTTGCGCCGAAGGTAAGCAATCCTGCCATTACCGCCATGGCAGCAAGGCCAATCTCTCTTTGTTTGGTATCCCAATCTAAAAATTTCTTTAACTGGTCCCAGGAGGTAAACGGAGGGGGCATCATACGATTCAGGTTATCAACCATTTCTCGCGGCATAAAATTTGTGGTTCCAATTTTATAAGAAAAGAATACGGCGATTTTCTCTTTCTCTTTTTGAGCAATCCCTGCTTTACCATCTCCAAAATAGTAGTTTTTAAAGTAGTTGTTTATTAATTCTTCATAAACCCTTTTCTGAGCCTCCGGGAACGAGAATACGTTTTGTTTGCAAGCTGTATTTGTTTCTAAGGCTAAAATAGCCATAGTAGTTTCAAACACGCCACCCGCCTTCTTTGCATAAGAGGGTACCGATTCTGCAAGTCCGGGGATTCTTTCGCCTAATGTCATAGTGTTTATGTTTTATTAGATTTGTATATTGATTAATGATTAGTGGTTAGTGAGATGTTGAGTCGTCGACAAACTGTCGACAACTTGTCGACGGTTCAATTTCGTATTTTTGTTCTTCAAAAAGTTTTATTTCAGTATTTTGTAGCATTGCGGTATGTTATTTTGGTTTTAATAGTTTTCAGAGAAACTTATTATTATTTCTTAAACAAATCGGCATGTGTACCTGTATTCGTAAAAAGTAGAATCAGTTCTTTATCATTTTGTTCCCAAATCATAAGCCAGTCTGGTTTTAAATGGCATTCCCAACAACCTTTCCATTTTCCTTTGAGCGAGTGAGGCTTATATTTGGATGGCAGTTTGCCCTCTTTTGCCAAAAGGCGCATGGCATCTTTTAACATTGACATATCAAATCCTCGCTTTATACACAAAGCGACATCTTTTTCAAATGATTTTGTGGTAATTACTTGGTACATCAGATAGCCATTTTATTAAAAAAATCCTCAACATTGTCATAATAGTACACCTGCCCGTCTTTTGCTTCCTGTCTGCTTTTTTCTATTGCGTCTAATTCTTTTACCTTTCGTTTAGGCAAAATCTCAAAAGAGACTCCTATGATTTTCGCCAACATTTGAAATAAACTTAGTTGTTCTCTTGTTTCAAAACTAACGATTGCTGTTGTCATAATTATATATGTTTTTACATGAACTGCAAAGATACATTTTTTTTTGCCTGAGCCCACCCCCACTACCGCAAGTTTACAACCAGCACCAACCAATGCTTAAACGGCTCGGTTTTCAACTGTCGACAAATTGTCGATAGTTCAATTCTTTGTTCTTCAAAAAGTTTTATTTCAGTAGTTTGGAGCATAATTGTATAGTAGTTATGGATTAAATAACAGGTTGCTTGCTCTGTTTTTTCTAATTTTCATATTTTCCAACGGGTCGCAAAACTGAGATTCTCCTTTCTCCTTTTCTCCTTTTCTCCTTTCTTCCTTTGGTTTATTACACAATCCCGAAAAGAAAGCCGAAGTTGCGGTTAGCAGGTTTTTTAGAAAAGTGTTGGGTGGGGGCATGGGGAGGGGATTTAGATTCTAGGTGGTTAAGTAGTAGTTATTCGTTTATATTATTGATGATTCTGTAAGTGCATTATAAGTAAGAAATTCATAAGAGGTCATGTTTTTGTAAATGAATGAGTTTTTTTGTTTATTTTAATATTTCTTTTTCTATCGGTTCTAAAAAGGCACCAAAAATATAACCTTCAATTTGATTTACTTTAATTTTATACCAATTATAATTTCCCAAGTTTTTAACTGTTTCTTCGTGTAAAACGTCTAATATTTCTAATTTTCTTCCAATGTGCAGGCTTGTTATTACTTTTGATGAGGTATTTGCCCTTTCTCTTATATTGACGTTATTGCTATTTGTAAAAGTTGTTTGATGTTTTGAAGGTTTTGAAAAAACAACTTTTTTGCATCCGTGTGGCGGCTGCAACATTTCAATTTGCATAAATGCTTTCAAACTATCAACATGAGAATATTTTGACAAAATGTCCCAATCACTAGTAATAACCGGATATCTATTAGAATTTCCACTCACAATACTATTTTCAAAATCTGCCATGTTGCTATATTGTAGCTGATATCTAAAATCTATGGTATCACTACCACAATGCGTTTTTTGCGCAATGCCGCTATATGAATATCCTTCCGGCTGAAAATTATTGAAAATGATATACATCAATTCCTTATTTTTACTATAATAGGCAATAATTACACCTAAACTTTCAGGATATTCATTCCATAAAATAAACTTTCTTAAATTCATTTCCTCATCAAAATAATAATAAGTTTCTCCTTCAATCTCAATAATATGGTTTGCAATAAGTTTCGTTCCTTCTTCTGAGTATTGAGAATAGGCTTTGAATAGCTTCATCTTATTAATCATATCTTTTTCAACAAGTCCACAGTTTTGGGCAAAAATGTTGATAATGCCTCCTAAAAAGAGAAGAAAAACAAATAAGATTTTCATAAAAATCAATTAATATTCATTCTATTTTGAACAGCTTGGTTAAGGGTTTGAACATCAGAATCTAACATATCGTAATTATCGGGAACAAACGTTTGATTAGGTATTGTGGTCAATAGACCATTACTTGACTTAAATTTATAAATGGCATTTCTTGTTTTTGATATATTGGAAGAAGCATTAACAGGTTTAGCCCCCCATTGTCCATCAATTACGGGTGTTTCAACGGGAGGAGTTAATTGTCGATAATAGCCAAGAAATTTTAATTGTGCTTGAATTTTTCTATTTCTGTCATTATTTAATCTGGGACAAGCGAGTTCATTAATAGCCCAACAGTTAGTTGCAAATCTTGTTGTATTATTTCCATCAATCATACAAGAAGAAGAATCATAAGTACCCCCAAATATACATGCACAAGGAAACAGAAGTGGAAAATCGTTACATGGTATTACATTCAAATTTTTAATAAATAGAGACGACAGTAATCTTCTCATTCTACTATCAAACGGAAAATCAAAGCTACCTCCTAAATTTAAATGAACATGACCCGCACTTGAATTTGGAAAGACTCCGGTACGACCTGCATGTCCAATCAACTGCCCTGCCATCACATAATTGTTTGCCGAATTTACAAACTCACTCAAATGCAAATACCCCATCGTAAAATCATTGTTAACAGCTCGAAAAACTAAGTTTATTTTATTTCCAGCTGAAGTTGTATTACTTGGATCAGGTATTTTGTTTATTTCTCCGCCATGAACAGCAAATAAATTATCACCAACATCAGCATGAATATCTATCCCCTTATGCCCACCTAATCTTTTTCTATAAATGCCCATTGTACTATCTGATTTATATTCATATTTTCCGTAATTTTTACTACTTGCTCCAATAGCAACAGTAGGTAGATGCATATTCAAATTCGAAAATCTTTCATCTTGCACATAGCTCCGATTTTCTGCATCAGGTTCCGAAATTCCATCCCATACCGGCTGACACCACTCCATCGCTATCAACACAAAATGGGGTTCCATAGCATTATATGGATTATAAAACGGCGACAAAATTCTATTATTAAAGTCATTAAATTTACTCTTGTCGTTTTTTATAGAAATTTTTTCTGATACTTTCAACTCACTTTTTTCTGTGCCTTGATGTATTTCCCAACCTGAGCTAGTGCCCCATTTCAATTCATTATTCTCATATTCTTGGCTTTTCTTTTGGGTATTCCATCTTATATCAAATCCTGTACCATCAATTTTTCTTGCACTTAAATACTTCAAAGGAGTTATATACCATAGTTTATTTTGCCTCAGCACAGCTGAATTAGAGCCTCCAAATACTCTTTCCAACGCAACAGGAAAATCGTAAAAGCCCACCTCTAAAGTTACTTCATTATAATCCAACCATAGTTTTGGAATATAAATTGTAAGAAAACCCTTGTCGTCCGTAATACTGTGTCCGTCAAAATGTTTGCACATTAATTTCATCAATAAAAGATACTTTTGATCTTCTTTTTCTTTTAACTCCGGAACAGGGGATCTTTTCTTCCAGTAATCATTATATTTTGTTATCCAATCGAAATTATCTTCATTCTTATAATTTTCAGGAACGTTTCTAAAACTTGTATCATTCTTGAAAAGATTTAAAGCTTTCAACACTGCCATTGAGTTTTTAGGAATAACTTTGTTAATATCAGAAAAGTATTTAGGTGGTGGTTGTGAAAAAGGAACTCTTTGAAACTCTTCAACAAGTTCTTTATCACCTGCTTTGATGATTATTTTTTTAACTTTGGCATTTTTTACCGGTTTACCAGAACGACAATCAATCACTCCAATTTTAAGTTCGGCATAATCCATGCGAATTTCTAAAGTGCGCCCATCGAAACGGTTTTTACATAAACTGCTGTTGTCGCTGCCAAGAACTAAAATTTTCAGTGCACTGAAATTCCATTCATCTTTTATAGTAATCTCCTTACTTTCACCTCCGTAGATTCCTTTATTTTCTTTAATCTCTATCTCTTCTGTTGCCAACGACTTGCTTTCATCTAATTTTTCTGTAACATCGTTGTTATTAAATATTTTTACTTTTACTTTCTGAACTGTACCTTTGTTATCTTTATCAACACCTAATAATTCTACAGAAATTTTTACTTTATCTTTTATTTGGGCAACATTAACAGTATTATATAAATTACTATTCGGATTTGTTTCTCTCAACCATTTTGCTGCACTAACATAAGGTTTTTTTTCATCTTTACAAGAACAAGTTGCTTGAGGCATAAAATTTTCTTTTATTTGTCTATATCATTTTTTATTCTACTTACTAAAATATCTACATTTGCCGTATTCAAAAACTCCGGGTTTCTTAAGCATTTTCTAATAAATTCCAAGAAAACAACCTCACTCATATTTAGCTCGGCTACTTTGTCAGCATATATAATAATCTTTTCTTTCAGTTCACTTTTGGGTATTTGTGCAAATTCATCTTCTTTTGGCAACAATTTAAGTGCACGGTATCCCCGTTCAGTTTGCATTGATGCTTCAATTTTTTTTATTTGTTCATTCGTTATTACCCACATAACTCCTCCTTTTCTATCACAAGTTCATATTCTTCTGTAAGGTAGTATTTTATCCGTTCTTCAATTTTTTTATCTTCTATTTCAATGTAGCTTATTTTGTTAAAAAACTCTCTTCTTTGGGGTTCTGTGAGGTGGGGTAATACAACATTCAGCACGAGGGGGTCGTAAAAGCGGAAGTAGATCATGCCGCCCTCTTCGTTTTTCATACGCAAAAACCGTCTAAGATGTTGGCGCAGTTCGTCTAAAGTGGCATCCGATTGTAACCATGTAACGCGCCGCTCTACGGGGTCAGGAGATTTTATCCATTTTTCAAAAACGCCGCCCTGCTCTACCTCAAAAAGATAAGGGGCGTTTTTGTCTAACGCTTCCCCCATCTCACCACGATACAACGAACGAAACGCCTTGTTTTTGTTCTTCGCTTTTTTCAAGTCAAACCCCCACAACGCGCCGTCAATCAACACGAAGTTGGGGGGGGCAGTTGCGGGCTGGGAAATGGAGAAAAAAGTTCGGTTGGTCATAGCAAAGGTATAGTATTATTGTCAATGTTCATTTTTTATTGTCTTCATAAATGTACTAACAGGATAGCGTGATAAATCAACATTAGTCCATTTTTTTGTGTCCACATATTTAGTCTCTCCGGTTATACCATTTACCCAAATTCCTGTCATATTATATTCTAATTGTTTTGGATTATGTATTACGGTAGTGAATATGTAGAAATTTTCTTGGATAATATTTAATATAACTATAGCTTCTACTTTTTCAGGAGCCATTGCTTTAAAATAAAATTCGGAAGCCATTACCGCTGCATTCTCTAAAGAGACATTCAGTGTTTGAATTTTATTTTCAAACTCATCCGTACCATATAAATAAATGTCGTTCTTTATATGATGGGGGGAACGACAGCCCAAAAAGGATAAAATACTACACATTATTATTATTATTTTCATTTTTTATTACTATTATGAGAATGACTACTATTAAATATTTATTAGTAAGTCGGTTATCTTGTTCTGCTCATAAGCGGTAGTTGAGGATAAACTTCTGAAACTGTTACTAATTGATAAACCCTTTTTCCTGCTGTGTGTTTTGCTTTTGTTGTTAATAAATTTAACAGTCCTCCCGGGGTTTGAGTTGTACTTGTAATGTTATAGAATTTAAAGATACTTGTTGATTCCTCCAGCGAAATCCTAACCGCAGTAGTACATTGTTCCCCCAAGGCAGGGTTTACACTATATTTTCCGGGGTTTTTGTCGCGGTTTACCCACCATTCTTTAAGTTTTCTAAATTCATTTTTTTGAATACAAATATCCAATAAATTAACCTCACCTGTAATTCTATAACTCAATCTATTACGTTTATCACTTTCATCAGCAGGATAATCATTATTTAAAATGTGTAATATATCCTGTTTTCCTAAATCACTAATATCCCACCAAGGTCTTCCATCAGGTTTGGCAAAAGCAGCTTTGAGACCTCGCGGGATTTGTTCCCCGGGTCCGAAGTCAAAATAATCATCCCCTATTATTATTCCTGTATGTCCTGCCAATCCTTTTGCGTTTAATTTACCCATTGAATCCGGGTGAGGTAATTCTATCAAAACAGTAACAGTTTCACCTTTTTCATAAACAAGCAGATAATCTTTTTCTTTTACAGGAAAATCTTTTTTTATTTTATTGTATTCACATTCACAATATAGCTCTATTTCAACTCCGTTGTCGTCTTCTATAAATTTTATCCAAGATTCTTCTAATTTAATATCCACATAACCTTTATTACCACTAATTATAACTTTAGTTTCAGAAATTTTATCATCAGAAATTAAATCCTTGTCATATATAGTCAAAAAAACTTCATCGCCGTCCTGCGCATTTTCTGTGGTAATATGAAAGCGAACGGTTTCTCCTAACAATGCTTTAGTAATGCTATTATCTTCTGAATCTGTCCAACACCCGTTTTTCAATTTACCCTTTACATTATTGAATATTCCTTTTGCACAAACATCTTTATCAGAAGGGCAACTTGCTTGAGCACTTGTCTTATTAGGAGCACTTCCACCTTCCATAATATCACTTATTTTATTCGTATTCTAATTTCACTTTTTCTACATAGGCGCAGCCGTCTGCTTCCACTTTGGCGGAAAATTTCATGGTTTCTTTACCGCCTTTATATTTTCTACCGTTTTCATCTTTAATTTCCACATCTATTTGTTCTTCTTCATCAATGTTTTTAGTTGCTACGCACACCGTAATCTCTCTACCTTCTGGCAATTCTCTCAATGTTTTTTGGGTTCCATCTTCATCAATCCAAAAAATACGGGTAATTTTCTTTTTCTTTTCTTTCTCTTCTTTTTCTTTTTTCTCTTTCTTTTGGCACTCTTCGCAAAACGGTGTGGCTTCTTTCGCCGCTTTTTTCAGTACTTTATTTTGCGTTTTAGTATCTTTATCAGAGGTGTTTATGTTTGTTTTGGCTGCCGAGCCTGCGCTGCCGGATGAGGCACTGCCTGCACCGGAGGCTCCGGTTTGCACGGTGGCTTGCCCGGGGAACACGATTGAAATATTTCCTCCCCACGCACACATACATTTACCGTTGTCTAAAAGCGAGGGCATATTTCCTATCAGTACCGTGGGGTTTGGGGGCACCCAGGGAGCAACGGTAACGGGAATACAGGGCATGGGCTGCAATACGCCATAGTTTTTTGCCGTGGCAAGAGCCACCGTAGGGTTTGCCATCGATTGGCACATGCCAAATGTGGTTACATTTGTCATAGGGGCAAAGTCCATAATGGTTGCAGCAGGCTGGTTGGCAATCATCACGCACGAAGAAGGCAACACCATTAGGGTAGCCGGTGCCACCCCAAAGGAGCACTGTAAATTAGCCGTGTTGCAAACGTAGATACCCATTTTTTTTTAAATATTAAATATTAATTATTAATGATTCGAGGTTCCTCATTCCGCTTCGCTGCATTCGGAATGACAGTATTGCATGAAGGGATTCGAGGTTCCTCATTCCGCTTCGCTGCATTCGGAATGACAGTATTGCACAACGGGGAGGAAGAAGCGGCGGCGGCGCAACAAGGCCACATAATCCGAATGCTTCTGCCGCCGCCGCTTTTGGTATCCACGATAACGACGTCATTCTGAGCGAAGCGAAGAATCTCATACGATATGTATCTGCCGCCGCCGCTTTTGGTATC
>Ga0209737_10000672_pt1 | contig 26738 bp, 22 predicted proteins | sample TergutCu122P3_FD_187284 | JGI IMG/M metagenome (GOLD analysis project Ga0209737, IMG submission 187284) | Cubitermes ugandensis P3 segment gut microbial communities from Kakamega Forest, Kenya - Cu122 P3 (SPAdes) (version 2) | ecosystem: Host-associated > Arthropoda: Insects > Digestive system... | reverse complement strand
GCGGCCTGGCAAGATTCCAAAGTGGACATGCCTTGCGCCAAAAACCCAACCAACAACCCTGTCAACACATCCCCGCTGCCAGCTGTTGCCATGCCGGGTGTGCCGCTGGTGTTGACGGCAAGCCTCCCCTCAGGGGTTGCAATCAGTGTGTCGGCACCCTTCAGCACCACAAGGGCCAAAGTGCGTCGCGCCAACTCCACAGCCACTTCAGTGCGCCGTGCCTGCACCTCGGCTGTGGACATGCTCATCAACCGGGCCATTTCTCCCGGGTGGGGAGTGAGGACGGGTGGACAGCGGGCTTTTTGAAGCTTTTGCAGTTGTGAATGAGGCAAAGCATTGAGGGCATCCGCATCCAAAACCACAGGCATGGCCACTTGCGCGACGAGGGAAAACAAAACCTCTGCTGTCTCGGGGCCTGTCTCAATGCCAGGGCCTATGGCCATGGCAGCCTTGTTTTGGCTTAAGTGCAACAAAAGCTCCCGGTGCTCAGCCCCCAAAGCCCTCTCTCCTGGAAGGCCCTCTCCCATCAACTCAGGCGTGTTGTTTAATGCCTGAGAAAGCACCCCCTCTGAAGAAGCCAGCGTGACAAGGCCTGCGCCGGCACGCAAAGCCGCTTTTGCGCAGAGGGAAGCTGCGCCCCTTTTCCCGGGGCTTCCAGCCACAACCAACACATGCCCAAAAGTCCCTTTGTGGCTGTCCTTCAGGCGTTTTGGAAACCAGGGGCGAAGGGCCGCTTCTTCAAGCAAAAAAAGGCCCGGTTTTTGAATGGCCTCCCAGGCAGCCCGAGGAATGCCTATGTCTGCTGTGTGTATTTTGCCGCAGTCCGCTGCCGCAGGGTAAAGAAAATGGCAAGGTTTGGGGGCACCCAAAGCAAGGCTTAAGTCTGCCTGCACGTGCGCAAACGCACACCGCCCATGGTCGGCCTGCAAGCCAGAAGGCAAATCGGCCGACAACACCTGGGCCCCTTTTTGTCGGCTTAAGGAAATCATCTCTATCAGCGAGGCTTCCACACCTTGAGGTGCCTGCTTCAAACCGGTGCCAAACACAGCATCCACCACCACGTCCTGTGGGCGAATTTGAGTGGAGTCGAAAGGAGTCCAAACAATTTCCGGACAAACCTCGCACAACCTGGCGTTGCGCAAAGCATCGCCTTTGAGTTGCAGCACAGGGCGCGACGAAGTGAGAAACACCTTGCGGCCATGGTTTGCCAAAATGCGGGCACAAACGAAACCGTCTCCCCCGTTGTTGCCGGGCCCACACACAACAAAAAAAAACGAATGCGCTTTGGCCAACTCCAGTGCGGTGTCTGCCAAAGCCCTGCCCGCGTTTTCCATGAGAATGGAGGTGGGCATCCCCAGGGCTTCTGCAGAGTGCTCCAGGGCTTGCATCTGCTCTGTGCTTAGGGCTTGTCTCAAAAGCGTGTCATGCATTGCAACATGTCCTTAATGGCGCGCTTAATGCCCACATAAAAAGCACGTGCGACAATGGAATGGCCTATGTTGAGTTCGTCTATTTCCTCCATGGCCGCAATGGGCGCAACATTGGAATAGTCCAGGCCATGGCCTGCTGCGCAACCCAACCCCAGCCGTATGGCATGGCCTGCCGCTTCGTCAATGCGCTGCAACTCTTTGAGACGCAGCTGAGGGTTTTTTGCGCCGCAATAATGGCCTGTGTGCAATTCAACCCTTTGGGCGCCCACTTTCAAAGAGGCTTCCAGTTGCCTTAAGTTGGGGTCCACAAACAATGAAACCACCATTCCTCTGTCTTTCAGCACCTGCACAGACTTGGCAAGTTCCTGCTCGCAAGCAACCACATCCAAGCCCCCTTCTGTGGTGAGCTCCTGGCGACGCTCCGGCACCAAAGTCACCATGTCGGGCGGGTGCTTCAAAACCAGCTCCACCATGGCTGAAGTCGCCGCCATTTCGAGGTTGAGAAGGCCTTTTTTGGTTTCTCTCAAGAGAAAATAGTCGCGCTCCTGCACATGGCGCCTGTCTTCCCGCAGGTGCAAAGTTATTTGTTCAGCTCCTGCAACTTCTGCCAGTGCCGCAATGCCTACCGGGTCCGGCCACAACGCAAGTCTGGCCTGGCGAACAGTCGCTATGTGGTCCACATTAAAACCCAGGCGTGCTCGTCTCATCCATTCTCCTTGGACAAATTTTCCCGGAGGACTTGCACAATGTCCTCGGCATATTCTTGAATTTTGGTTTCGTCGGGCCCTTCCACCAAAACGCGCACTTTCGGCTCTGTTCCTGAAAAGCGTACAAAAACACGCCCTTCTTTTCCAAGTGCCGCTTCAACACTTTGGATTTTGGCTTGGACTTTCGGCAGAGTTTCCAAATCAACCCGCGTTGAAACCTCCAGGTTGCGCAAAACTTGAGGCGAAGGTTGAAAAAAAGAGGCCAGCTTGGACAAAGGTTTTTGCTGTCTGCACAAAATGGCCAGCATTTGCAGGGCAGCCAGACTTCCGTCCCCTGTGGTGGCGTGATCGAAAAAAACAACATGCCCCGACTGCTCCCCCCCCAGGTTAAAACCATAACGTCGCATGTGCTCCACCACATAGCGATCGCCCACCTGCGTGCGTACAACTTTGGCACCAAAAGTGGCCAATGCCTGCTCCAGGCCAATGTTGCTCATGACGGTTGCAACCACGGTTTGCGCTTTTAAATTTTTTCTAGAAGACCACTCTCTTGCGCAAACCGCCATAATCGCGTCACCGTCTACCAGCTGAGCTTTTTCATCCACCAAAATCAGCCTGTCTGCATCTCCGTCCATGGCAATTCCAAGGTCAGCGCCATGCTGCAACACCGCCTCCTGCAGTTTTTGAGGATGGAGGGCTCCGCAGTTGTCGTTGATGTTAACGCCATTGGGTGAAACATTCATGCGAATCACCTGGGCGCCCAACTCCTCCAACACTTCGGGAGTGACGCGGTAGGCAGCTCCATGCGCGCAGTCCACCACCAGCTTCATCCCCTCCAGGGTTAATTCCCTCGGAAAGGTGTTTTTCAGAAATACAATATAACGCCCTCGCGCATCCTCCCAACGCACCGCCCGGCCCAAATCCGCCCCACTGGGGCGCTGGCAATTCGCATAGCTTTGCTCCAACCATTGCTCAATTTTTTCTTCCGTCTCGTCCGGAAGTTTGAACCCATCCCTAGAGAAAAATTTTATCCCATTGTCATCAAAACGGTTGTGTGAGGCAGAAATGACAGCACCCGCATCCGCCCGCATGGACGTGGTAATGTTGGCAATGCCGGGAGTTGGAAGCGGGCCTACAAAAGCAACGTCAACGCCCATGGACATGATGCCGCTGGCCAGGGCCTGCTCCAGCATATAACAAGAAAGCCTCGTGTCCTTTCCAATGACAATTTTGTGCCGGTGCCCGCCATTTTGAATGAAATGTGCAAGCGCAGCCCCCAATTGCATGGCCAATTCCGCTGTCATGGGTTGCGAATTGGCCTTCCCGCGCACACCATCTGTTCCGAAGAGTTTTCGTGCCATAGACGCTCCTTATGCAGGAAGGTGCCTGGAAGCAAGTCGTGTTCCTGTCTCCCGTGCTGTTTTTGCCAGGGCCACGTTGTGAATTCGGATGACATCCACAGCACATTGGGCTGTGAGCACAGCTGTTATAGCAGCGGTGGCTTCGTCTCTGTCCAACGGTTTGGGGGAGCTTCCAAACGCCTTAAGGAAAGCTTTGCGACTAAACCCAACGGCCACGCGAACATTCAACTCTCTAAAACGATGCAAATTCTTAAGCAGCATCCAATTCTGCTCAAAGGACTTTCCAAACCCTATGCCTGGGTCCACCAGAATGCTTTCTCTGGCAATGCCTGCGGCCATGGCGGCTTGAATGCGGCGAGCAAAAAAAACCAACAGCGCTTCAACAATGTCACCTTCAAGCAGTTGTGTCTGCATCGTCTGCGGGGTGCCAGGCATATGTCCAATGCATATGGCTGCTTTTTGAGAAGCCAGCACCTCCAACATTCGTGGGTCTGCCAACATTCCTGAAACATCATTCACCATGTCCGCACCGGCCAAAAGCCCTGCATGCGCCACAGAAGCTTTCAGGGTGTCTATGGACAAAAAAGTCGCTGTGTCTCTGGCTCTGAAAGCATGCACCGCTGCCACAATGCGCTCTTTCTCAAGAAGCTCATCCACCGGTGTTGCACCGGGACGCGTGGACTCGGCCCCCATGTCTATCCAATCGGCTCCCTCACAAAGCAGTTTTTGAGCATGGTCCACAGCCAGAGGAATGTGCTCTGCAAAACCATCCTGAGAGAAAGAGTCTGTCGTGAGGTTTATTATCCCCATCAACGTCGGCTTTGACAGCCAACGCCAGCTCCGTTCTCTGGCCAACAGCACGGGCAATGGTTCCATGGCAGCAGCAAAGCTTTCGTGTGCCTCAAAGGCTTAAGCCTTTTCAAGCTCCATGTTGAGGCCATCAATGCTGTCCAGAATGTTTCGGTTCTTCTTTTCTTCCGTGGGAGGTGGGGCTGTTAACTTCGGCGGTGGTTTTTCGCGCGTCAGCTGGCCGCCCTGCACCAACACGTCCAAGTCTTCAGCATCCAAGGTTTCATATTCAACCAGAGCATCCGAAATGCGTCTGAGCAGCTCCAAATTTTCCGAAAGCAATGCCTTGGTGCGCTCATAGGCACCGACAACAATGCTGCGTATCTCTTCGTCTATGTTTTTGGCTGTCTCGTCGGAATGATCTGTTCGTGCAGCAAAGTCTCTGCCTAAAAAAACCTCTCCTTCGCGGTTGGTATAAGACAGAGGGCCCAGCTTGTCGCTCATCCCCCAACGACAAACCATGGCGCGCGCAATCTGCGTGGCCCGCTCAATGTCATTGGCCGCACCTGCACTCATTTCATCAAACACCAACTCCTCTGCCACACGACCACCCAAAAGCATGCTGAGCTCATCCTTCAATTGCCTGCGGTAGCGGTTGAGCTGATCTTCCGTGGGAAGAGACCAGGTGATTCCCAAGGCCTGTCCGCGGGGGATGATGGTGACTTTGTGCACCGGATCGCACCCGGGAAGCAATTTGCCAACCAAAGCATGTCCGGCTTCGTGCACCGCCGTGTTCTGCTTCTCCTTCTCCGTCATAATCATCGACTTGCGCTCAGGGCCCATGAAAACTTTGTCCTTGGCCATCTCAAAGTCTGCAAGCTCCAAACGCTCTTTGTTCCTGCGCGCAGCAAAAAGCGCCGCCTCATTCACAAGGTTTTCCAAATCCGCCCCTGTCATGCCGGGAGTCCCCCTGGCAATCACATCCAAGTCCACGTCCGGGGCTAAGGGCGTGCGTCGGGTGTGGACTTTGAGAATGCCTACCCGCCCGCGCAGATCTGGCCGCGGAACCACCACCCTCCGGTCAAAACGCCCAGGACGCTGCAAGGCTGGATCCAAAACATCCGGACGGTTGGTGGCTGCCATCAGAATGACTCCATCGCTGGATTCAAAACCGTCCATCTCCACAAGCAGCTGGTTCAACGTTTGCTCGCGCTCATCATGCCCTCCTCCCAAACCCGCTCCCCGGTGCCTGCCCACCGCATCAATCTCATCAATGAAAATAATGCAAGGCGCATTCTTTTTGCCTTGCTCAAACAAGTCCCTCACGCGACTGGCGCCTACGCCAACAAACATCTCCACAAAGTCAGAGCCCGAAATGGAAAAAAACGGCACCCCCGCCTCCCCCGCCACCGCCTTGGCCAACAGCGTCTTCCCCGTCCCAGGCGGCCCCATCATCAACACCCCCTTCGGAATCCGCCCCCCAAGCTTGGTGAATTTCTTGGGGTCCTTCAAAAACGCAATAATCTCCTCAAGCTCTTCCTTGCTTTCTTCAATGCCTGCAACGTCCGCAAATGTCAGCTTGTTGTGGCTTTCAGACAAAAGCTTCGCTTTGGACTTTCCAAAACTCATGGCCTTCCCACTGGAGCCTTGCAACTGACGCATGAAAAAAATGAAAAGGCCTATGACAAGAAGTATGGGAATCCACTGAAAAAGCAAACTCAGCCACAAGCCCCCCTGCTCGTCTTTCTCAAAACGTACTTCTACATTCTCCTCAGAAAGCTTCTGCAGAATGCTGGCATCCGCAACAGGCCCCACAGAACGTACCGTCGTCTCTTTGGGAGCGCTGCCTAAATGCTCTCTGGAAGTGTGGCTCAGGTGCCCAATATAAATGTTTTCTTTGATGGAAACTTTTGAGATTTCCTTCGATTTCACCTTCTCGAGAAAAGCGGTTATCGGGAGCTCTTGAACGTTTTCATTCTTGGAATAGACAGCGTAAATGATCACAAACAGGGTGATCAGCAATACCCAAATGCCCATGTTTTTCAAATTCGAGCGCACGTTTCAAAAACCCTTTGCTTAGCTAAAAACTTCTTTTCCACGGAGTTGGCTTCGCTCCTCAACAACATAGCTCTACATCGCCTTCACGACAACATACCTTTCTTGCGTGCAGGAGCCGGCACAATGAAGATAAGTCCTTTTTCGGCTTTGAGAAGCTTGTCCTGCGCCAAAGTTGCATTTTTTTTTGCACGAACGGCCACCATGGCGTTTTCAATGGATTTTGTGTCTACTTCCAAACCATTCTGCTTCAAAAATAAAGCCAAAATGCGACGCTGCAAAGGTTTTTCTAAACACAAAAAAGCCATGAGATCTAAAGTGGTCGGCGATGTCTGAACTTTCTGAAAAGCACGCAAAGCCAATTGCTCCAGGAAACGCTCGTCCTCATCCGCATATCGACAAAATTGCGCCAAATGCAGCGTTGCCGACTCTCCGGCAACCTTCTCCAGCATACGCAGCAAACCTCGCCGCATTCTGACGCGAAAAAAATTTTCGTCTTTATTCATCGAGTCTGTAACAGGCGACAGAGAAGCCTGCCGGAGATACGCCTCCGTCTGCGCCCTCCTCACCCCCAATAGGGGACGCACCACCTGCCCCCGCCGCCTCCAGATTCCCCTCGCCCCCGACAATGCCGCACCCCTGCTGAGCTTCATCAACAATGTGCAGGCCTGATCTGAAGCCGTGTGCGCTGTAACAACGAAATTTAAATCTGCGCTTCGTCGAATTTCCTCTAATGCGGCATAACGCAAATGACGTGCTTGCACTTCGAGTCCTGTATATTTTTGGATATGAAGACTCCGAGTGTTAAACGGCGTTCCCAACCTCTTTGAAAGCTCCTGGACAAAAACCACTTCTTGTGCACTCCCCTCCCGCAATCCATGATCAATGCTCGCTACTTCAAAATACAAGCCCAATTTGGGCGCAATACGCCAGCTGGCCAACAACAATGCCAATGAATCTACACCTCCCGATACAGCCAACAAGAGGCGTTCTCTCTGAAGATTCAGCTCTAAATAGGCATTATATAACGCTTTTTCTAAGGAAAGCCAGGGTGCATTTGGGTTCAAATTCATGGCCAGTTGACTTGAGTCTGGGAATAACCTGGTTAGCTTTAGCAGAGAATGGGTTTTTAGATAGGCTTAAGTCCTGTGGTTCCCCCTCCCCCCTGGACGAGCCGGGGCTGCAAACCCTGTTGTTTGCAGCCTTTTTTTTCATTTTATACGCAATTGTGTTTTTTCGTGGTATTTTTGATGCTTACCTTGTTAAATAAGATGTCGGCGTGAGAACGTCGGCGTTCCATGCGGGGGGTGGATCTCTTTTCAACCTCGCAACTTAATGAGGACTTATTGCATGGCAGGTACAGACAAAAGAAAACAATCGTTATACTTCCCCGAAGACATGCTGAAAGAGATTCAGGATGAAGCGACCCGTCAGGACCGCTCCCTATCCTGGGTCGTTCAGCAAGCATGGAAAATTGCTCGTGAACGAATCAAAGCCTATCCCTCGGTCAACGACGTCAGTGGAGATGAGGAGATAGACAGAAGAGAGGAAATGATGTAAAAAGAAATTAAGCCTTTAATATAGACTATAAATGTAGTCTAACGTGGTTCACAGTTTCGGCTGTGTGTCGCTCTTTGTTGAAAACGGAGAGCGACTTTGTTTCGTGCTGAGGAGATCTCTTGACCAAGCGTGTTGGCGAATTGTCCGGCGAATTGTCCCTGGCACGAGACAAAAGTTCTGTCCAAACTCAACTGAAAAAAGAGTTCGGGCCTGTCAGCCGGAGATTGGCTTCACGTTTTTTTAAGCATGTCCGTTTTTCTGCGACGGCCCTTGCGGAGCTGCATCGCCTGCACCAGACAGGCTATGTGGTGCACGTCATGAGGACGACAGCCTGGGTCAATTATCTGTACCTAAGCTGGGCCATGTTGCTGCATTCGATGCCCCCTGTTCGGGCCGTCGCAAACTTACGTCGTTGGTTTACTCGTCCCTTTTCACGCTGCCACTTGAGTGGTCCCTTTGAAGAGCGCTTTCAAAAAGCCTTCCTCAAGGGGGGCTGCGGCATGGTTTTTCTGAGGGAAACTGTTTTTGGAAAAGCCGAAGGAACCATTGTCCGGGAAGATCCCTTCCCCGCCCTCGTGGAGCTCACACAACAACTGGACAAACCCATTTTCCTGGTTCCCGAGCTCTTTGTCTGGGAAAAATCAGCACAAAAAATGGCACCCGGTTTCTTCGATCGTATTTTCGGAGCCTCTGAACATCCAGGTTTCTTGCATTCTCTGGGCGCTTTTCTCACCAACTTCCACCGTGCACAATTTCGCGTGGGAGAAGCCATCAACCTCACCGCTTTTGTTCAAGGAGCAAACTCCAAAGAGCATTCGCTTCTGGCTCATAAAGTGCGTGGCGTTTTGAATGTGCACCTGGCCAGAGAAACACGCGCCGTTCTGGGCCCCCCCACCAAATCCAGAGATCGCCTGCTTCGAGAAACCATGCGGGACAGAGATTTTCAAAACCGCCTTGCCAACATTGCTTCTGAACAATCCAGAAGCATTGAATCCACACGCAAAGAAGCCAGCCGCGCCCTTCGCTCCATCGCAGCCAAGCAAAACTCAACCGTGCTTGCATTGACTGCCCCGCTCCTCTCCCTCGTGTTTCACCGGATTTATGACGGCATTGAAGTCGATGAAGCCGGCTTGGAAAAAGCCATGAAGGTGGCCACTCGGACACCTGTGGTTCTGGTCCCCAGCCACAAAAGCCATGTGGACTATCTGGTCATGAGTTTTGTTTTGTGGCAGCGCGGCTACAGTGCGCCTTTGGTCGCTGCCGGAGCCAACCTCTCGTTTTTTCCCCTGGGCACTTTTTTGCGACGCTGTGGTGGATTTTTTTTGAGACGCAGTTTTCGTGACGACAAAGTCTATACCGCTGCCTTCAAAGCTTATTTGAAAAAACTCGTGCAGGACGGCATTGCCCACGAATTTTTCCCCGAAGGGGCTCGCTCTCGCAATGGAAAACTCCTCGCTCCCAAAATGGGCTTGTTCTCCTGGCTGGTGGATGCTGTCCTGGAAGGAGTGCGCGAAGACTTGCACTTCATCCCCATTGCCATTGACTATGAGCGCGTGGTGGAGCTGTCGAGTTATTCCGCGGAGCTCAAAGGCAAAGCAAAAAAGAATGAGGACATCGGCCGACTGCTGGCTTCATCCAAAGTGCTGACAAAACGTTATGGCAGCATTCACCTTCGCTTTGGAAACCCCATCTCCCTCGCTCAACTCATGCAGGAACACAACCTGCAACGCTCCAGCATTCAAGCACCCCAAAAATCGGCTCTCGTGCAAACCCTGGCTTCCAAAGTCATGCATGCCATCAGCCAGGTTACCACCCTTACCCCGCATGCACTGCTGGCTACCGCATTGCTCGCTCATCGAAAACGAGGCTTGCTGGAAAGCGAAATCGCCGAGAGAATCGGCTGCCTGAGGCACCTGGCCGCCCATATGGGGGCCCCCCTCTCCGCCTCCTTGGACAATGCCCCCTCCTCCCCCTGTGTGCTTGGCCCCATCGAAGAAACCATGCACCGCTTCGTCAAAGAAAAAGCCGTCCGCGTCACCCAGGCAGAAAACAATGCCATCTTTCAAGTCCAGGAAGAAAAACGCCTGGAGCTTTCTTTCAACAAAAACAGCCTGCTGAATTGGTTTGCCTCCTATTCCATGCTGGCTTTGGCCATTCAAAGCAACGAGGGCGAGCCTGCTTTGGAGCAAGTCAACCAGAAAGCTTCCTTCCTAAGCTCCCTCTTCCAGTTTGAGTTCGTCTCCCACCCCAAATCAGAGTTTGAGGCAGAATGGGTTGGGTTTCAAAAACTCGGCTTGTTGTCCATTGCCGGCAAACATTATATGCTTGCAACGGAGAAATTTGCTGTTTTGCGGCTGGAATTTTTGGCAAACCTGCTGCGTGACTATCTCGAGTCCTACTGGCTTATGGCAATGACGGTTCAAACAATGGAGAAAAACAGCAGCTTTGAGTTAAAAGAATTGTTAAAAAAAGCAATAGCCTTAGGGCAGGCCGATTTGCTTCTTGGAAAACTGACGATGGCCGAAGCTTTGTCTAAACCCAATTTGGAAAATGCCATTCGCTATCTTACCAAAGAAAAGTTTATGGAAGCAGACGGAAAAGGGTGGCGATTGTCGGGAGATTTGAAAGAGTTTGAGTTGCAGTTGAAAAGCTATGTCGAATGAGCACAACATTTAAGCACCCCATGCGCCCTTTTCTTTTTTTTGTCTGTCTCTTTGGTTGGCTTGCACAAGCGCAGGAGCTCGGTCTGGACTTCACAGATGAGCCTGCCTCCATGGACAACCACTTTGCCCCTTCGCTGGCTTTTGTGGGCATTCAGCCCCTGGGAAAACCTCAAACAGCTCGCGCCCAGCGCCTCAACGCAGAGTTTCAACGCGAATTGGCCGCAGCAGCCCGGGCCGGCCGTTTTTCTCGCGTGCTTGGCCCCAAAGAAGTGTTGCCCGCACTTAAAGCACTCCAGAAAACCGCGGCCGAATGCAAGGACAAAACATGTCTGGAGTTGCTTGCAAATGCTTTGGGCGTGGAGCGCGTTATCACCGGTTCTCTTGCTCCCTCCGGGCCAAGCTCCCTCCTCACCCTCTGGGGTTATGAGCCCACACTGCCTCAGCCCGTAACAGAAACCGCTGAAAGCCCGGAGCGCGAACAAAAACAACAGACCAGCGGCTTCACAGGCCTCGTGAAACCTTCCAAAACAAAAATAGAAGCCGAATTTCTGAGCAGAGCTCGCAGCGCATGGAACCGCATGACAAGCACGCTGGAAGTCAACCTCGGAAAACTGGTTGTGGATGCTGTTGTCTCCTCCGCTCAAGTCAGTCTCTCGGGCAAAGAAATCGGCAGAGGCTCTTTCGAAAAATTACTGGAGCGGGGCCATTATTCCTTGCTCGCAGAGGCAGAGGGGTTCTTGCCGTTTAATACAGAAGTCCACATTCGGCCCAACCAGGTGGAGCTTGTCAAAGTTCTGCTCGTCGCCAAACCTCTGGACAAACCCTTCGATCACCGTGCCTGGAAGGGGCCTGAAGCCCAAAGAAAAAACAAACCCATTTATGCCCGCCCAGGTTTTTATGTCGCTCTCGCAGGGGTGGCGGTGGCGGGGGCGGGGGTGTATTGTGGACTCACCGCCAAATCCATTGAAAAACGGGGCATAGACGCCAACAAAAACAACATTCTGGACATCACCCGCAAAGAAGCCAACCAAGGGAAACTTTTTGCTTTGCTGACCAACATCCTTATAGGGAGCGGAGGCGCCATGGTTGCCGGTGGAACCATCTGGATGTTTGTCGCGCCGGGCAAAGTGGCCGAAAACCCCCTGGACGACGTTGGCAGCGTCGGCCTTCTTGTGGGTATGGGAGGAACTTTCTGATGAGACTTGCTCATATGCGCTGCTGGGTTTTGGGGTTGCTTGTGCTTTTTGCCGCAAGCTGCAAAATTGAATTTGACGAAAGCATGCCCTTCTATTGCGAAAACGACAAAGACTGCGGAGGCGATGGTTATGAGTGCATTGAGCCCGTCGCCGGTGGCTCACGCTATTGCTGCAAGGACGAAGGTTTTGACTTCAACACCGACGTCAAAAACTGCGGCCGCTGCGGAAACAAATGCGCTGAAGGCAAAAGCTGCTCTTCGGGGAAATGCGCCTAGCGGACTTGCTGCATTCGCTTCAAAAGCTCTCTGGGCCCGAGAAAACCTTCGACGCGAGGCCTTAAAAGCCATTCGCCTTGAGAGCTCATAAACACAACGGTGGGCAGGCCATGCACTGAAAAGCGCTGGTAAAGCGCCTCTATCTCCCGACTCTCCACCGTGCCATCCACTTTTATACGCACAAAACGCTCCGCCTCCTGCAATACCCTCGCATCGGCAAAGCTGATTTTCTCCAATTCCTTGCAGGCAGCACACCACTGCGCAAAAAAATCAATCAGCACAGGTTTCCCCTGCTCCCTGGCCTCTTGCAACACTTCGTCTAAAGCAAACGCGGAAGCACTCTTTGCTGAAAAACGGTGCTGCCACTCGAAAGGCATTCCCTCATTTGCTTGCGAAGGCGGTAACTCAAAACGCAGCAAAATGGCCAGAAGCACCATGACCAGCATGGGCATTCGCGAAGTGCTTTCGGCACCGCCTGCGACATTCTGGCTCAGGCCGCCCCAGAGAATGGCAAAAAACACCAGCACCCCCACCACCACCAAACCCAGGCTCCGCCCCCCTAAGTTGTGGGCCAAACTCACCACCACCGCATCAAAAGCCGGCCACGCCTCCTTTAAATAGTGGAGGGCAAAGGCCGCCAACACCACCCCGAAAAAAGACTTCACCCCCACCATCCACCGCCCCCCCTTGGGAAGCCTTAATGCAAAAACACCTACCAGAAAAAAAGGCAGGCCTATGCCCATGGCATATACAAACAAGCCTACCCCGCCCAACCACAGCGCCTGACGCTGGGCAATGTAGGCCAATAGCCCCGACAACACAGGGCCCGTACAGGGCGCCGCCAACAAACCCGCCGCTCCCCCCATGAGGAGAGCACCCCATAGGCCACCCCTGCCCCCCATACGCCCCAGGCGCTGCGTCCATGAGTAGGGGAGGCGCAACTCAAAGGCTCCCAACATGGAAGCGGCCAATACGGCCATAAAAATGGAAAGCCCAAGCAATACCCAAGGGTTGCCAAGCAAAGCGCCAAAGGCCCGGCCTGAAAGCGCGGCACCAAGGCCGGCGAGGCTGTATACCAGGCCCATGCCCACAACATAGGCCGCACTCAGCGCTATCGCGTGCATTTTGCTTCGGGTTTTTGAAGCCCCCAGCACACCCACGGTAATCGGAATCAGCGGGTAGACGCAGGGTGTCAGCGCCGTTAAAAGCCCGCCCAAAAAAAGCACCGCGCCCGCCTGCCACCACGGCAAGCCCTCCGAAAAAGCAGCGGAGCCCGCAAAGCTTCCCACCTCAAACGACAAACTTTCGGGCCAAAAAACCAGGGCCAAACTGGCACAAACAGCCAAACCACACAGCCAGCCCATGCGAAAAGGCGGCAAAGCGGTTGCGGGGCTTGTCATGCTTTCTCCAGAGGGCGGGGGGTGTGGGTATGCTTTAGTGTTTTGTGTGTGTTTTGTAAAGGGGTTGGGGAAGATGGACTTGACGAGTCCATGTTCTCCAGCTATGACGCCTCCATGCGGAAGGCACCTATTTACCTCGACAACCACGCAACCACTCCTGTGGATGAGCGGGTGTTGGAAGCCATGCTTCCTTATGTGAAGGAAAAATTCGGCAATGCCTCTTCGGGCGGCCATGCCTTCGGTTGGGAGGCGGAGGCGGCTGTCAACAAAGCCAGGCAACAGGTGGCCGAGCTTATTGGAGCAGAGCCTTCCGAAATTGTTTTCACCTCGGGCGCGACGGAGTCCATCAACCTGGCTCTCAAAGGCGCGCTGGACTATTACAAAACCAAGGGTAACCACATCGTCACGCTGCAGACGGAGCATAAGGCGGTGCTGGAAACCTGTAAATGGCTGGAGCGTCTGCGCGAGGAGCGCATGGAAGAGTTCAAAGCCCTGCGCCTCATGCAACTTCTGGGACGCCCCCTCACCGAAGAGGAAATCCCCTCCCTCTCGCAACAACATTCTCTGGAGCAAGACTCGGTTTTGCAGCTGTGGACTTCAACACAACGCAGCGGAGCATACGTCAGCTATTTGCCTGTGCAACAAGACGGCCGCGTGGACTTGCAGCGTTTTGAGCAGGCCTTGTTGCCCTCCACTGTGCTGGCCTGCGTGAGTCTGGCCAACAGCGAAATAGGTACACTTCAGCCGGTGAATGAAATAGGCGCCCTCTGCCGCAAACACGGCGTGCTGTTTCATGTGGACGCTGTGCAGGGCGCGGGAAAAGTCCCCTTCCATGTGGAAGAGGCTTGTGCAGATTTGGTTTCCCTCTCCTCACACAAACTCTATGGCCCCAAAGGCGTGGGTGCCCTCTATGTCCGGAAAAAACCCCGCATCCGCCTCTCCCCTCTCCTGCATGGCGGCGGGCACGAGCGAGGTATGCGCTCAGGCACCCTCAACGTGCCGGGCATTGTGGGTTTCGGAAAGGCGTGTGAAATTGCAAAAGCGGAGCAAGCCACCGAGGCGCAGCGTTTGAAAGCCTTGAGAGAGCGCCTCTGGAAAGGCCTTTCTTCTTCGTTGGATTTTGTCTCCGTCAACGCCTCCATGCAACACCGTTTGCCGGGAAACCTGAATGTCGCTTTTTCCTTTGTTGAAGGGGACGCCGTCATGAGAGAGCTTGAAGGCATTGCTTTGTCCACAGGCTCCGCCTGCGCCTCTGACTCTCTGGAGCCCTCTTATGTTTTGTCCGCACTGGGGTTGGGAGAGGAGGTGGCGCATTGTTCGCTGCGTTTTGGTTTGGGGCGTTTTACGACGGAGGAGGAGGTGGATGAAACCATCACTCGCGTGACAAAGGCCGTCTTACGCCTGAGAGAAATTAGCGTCCTTTATGAGATGGCCAAACAAGGTGTGGACTTCAAAAGTTTTCAGTGGAAACAACATTAAACCGGAACATTCACAGCAACCGTGAGGCAACCATGCAGTACAGCGAAAAAATACTCGAGCATTTCAACAACCCACGAAATGTCGGCACCCTGGACAGCGCGGATCCGAATGTGGGCACAGGCCTTGTCGGTGCCCCCGCGTGCGGAGACGTCATGCGTCTGCAACTCAAAATTTCAGACGCCGGCATTATTGAAGACGCACGTTTCAAAACCTTCGGCTGCGGCTCCGCCATTGCGTCCAGCTCTCTGGTTTCAGAATGGGTGAAGGGCAAAACCCTGGAGCAAGCCGAAAGCATCAGCAACAAAGCTGTCGCGCAGGAGTTGTCTTTGCCGCCGGTGAAAATTCATTGCTCCGTGCTGGCGGAAGACGCCATTAAAGCCGCCATTGAGGACTTCAAACAAAAACAGGCAGCCCGCAATGCCGCCCCAACTGTGGAGCTCAACCATGACTGAAATTTCCCCCGAAAAAACAGTGCACATTTCCGACAGCGCTTTTGGGCGCCTGCAAAAATTGTTGGCGGAGCGCCAGACACCCTCGGCCGGTTTGAAAATTTCTGTACGCGGCGGAGGTTGCTCCGGCCTCTCCTATGCCATGGAGTGGGCGGACACTCTGCCCAAGGGAGACATGGTGTTTGAGCGCTCCGGCGTCCGCGTTTTTGTGGACCCCAAAAGCTTCCTCTATTTGGCCGGCTCCGAGTTGGTTTATGTGGAAACGCTGACGGCCTCGGGTTTCCGCCTCAACAACCCCAACGTGAAAGCAAGCTGTGGGTGCGGTGAAAGCTTTAGCTTCTGACAACTCTTTTTTTCATTTGTTTCAAATGGAGCCCTCGGTGGAGCTGGACATGGCTGCACTGGAAGCTGCCTACCACCGCCTCTCCCTCAAACTCCACCCGGACTGCCACCCCAACGCCGACTTCAAAACGCGCCTCCTCCTCCTGGAAAAAACAACTCTACTCAATGAGGCCTATGCGACTTTGTCCAAGCCTGAGCGCCGCGCCGTTTATTTGCTTAAAACCCTCGGCGTTGACTTGGAGGACAAGCGACACTCCCCTCACGCCCCCTCCCCTTTTTTGGGCCACCTCCTGGAGCTTCGAGAAACATTGCAGCAGGCCTTAACGGCCCGCCAAACCGACAAACTCCAAAACCTGGAGCGCCTTGCCAAAGAAGCCCTGCAAAAAGAATTGGAAACAGCTTGCCGGCACTTGCGCGACTTTCTTTCGCACGGCAAAAAAGAGACACTTCAACAAGCCGCCACGCACCTGGTTTGTATGCGCTATTGGCAACGCTTCCTGGCAGACGCAGAATTGTTTCAAGAGGAGCTTTTTTCGTGAGTGGACTTTTGCAAATTTCTGAGCCCCAAAAACCCTCCGCACCGGCCATCGGCATTGACTTGGGGACTACCCACTCCCTCGTCGCTGCTTTCATTCAAGGCCGGCCCACTTGCCTGGTTGCCGACGAGGAAGAAGCCTTGGTATTGCCTTCTGTCGTCCACTACAGCGCCAACGGCAGCGTTGTCGTCGGGAAATATGCAAAGCAACTGGCCTTACAATTTCCCGAGGACACTTTGTCTTCCGTCAAACGCTTCATGGGAAAAAACCGAAGCGACGTTGACTCAAAGCGCCTTGCCACCTACCGCCTCGCGCCGGGAGAAGGGCCTTTGGCTTTCCAAGTTTCAGGGGGGCCCGCCGTGACGCCGCTGGAAGTTTCCGCGGAAATTTTGCGCGCCCTCAAACAAAGGGCGCAGGCAGCGCTTTCTGCCAAAATAACCCAGGCCGTTGTCACCGTGCCTGCCTATTTCGACAACGCCCAAAGACAAGCCACTCAGGATGCGGGGAGGCTGGCGGGGCTGGAGGTGTTGCGCCTGCTGAACGAGCCAACGGCCGCTGCCCTGGCCTATGGCCTTCAAAGCAAAAAACAAGGCTGCTTCGCCGTATTCGACTTGGGCGGCGGCACCTTTGACATTTCCATTCTCAAACTCACCGAGGGTGTTTTTGAAGTGAAAGCCACCGCGGGCGACTCTGCTTTGGGTGGCGATGACTTTGACTTAAGCATTGCTTGCGCGCTGCTTGAGAAATGGAACATAGAAAACCTCACGCCCATTCAGCGACAAACTTTGTTGAGTGCTTCGAGGCAACTCAAAGAGCAGCTGAGCCAGGAAACCTGTGTTGAAATCCGCTTCGAAAACCACGCCGCCACTGTGACGCGCGAAGACTTGAAACAGTGGATGGAGCCTTTTTTCAAACGCGTCCACTTTGCTTGCAGGCGAGCTGTCAAAGACGCGGGGCTTGCCAACGAGGACATTCAAGCCATTCTCCTGGTGGGCGGCTCCACGCGTATGCCTTGTGTGCAGTTTTGGGTGGAGGAAATTTTTGGGAAACCCGGCCTTGGGGAGGTAGATCCGGAGAAGGTGGTGGCCCTGGGGGCGGCCATTCAAGCCAACCTGCTTTGTGGAAATACAAGTGACGCAGAGGTACTTTTGCTGGACGTCCTCCCCCTCTCCCTGGGACTTGAAACCATGGGGGGCATGACAGAAAAACTCCTCCCCCGCAACAGCCCCATTCCGGCCAGGGCCACCCAAACTTTCACCACCTTTCAGGACGGGCAGTCTGCCATGGACATTCACGTCCTGCAGGGTGAGCGGGAGATGGCCAAAGACTGTCGCTCTCTGGCGAAATTTCACTTGAAGGGAATTCCGCCCATGGCAGCGGGGCTGGCGCGCGTTGAAGTTTGTTTCTCTGTGGACGCCAACGGACTTTTGTCTGTTGCGGCGCGAGAGCTTGCCACGGGTGTTGAGCAGCGTGTCGTCGTACAGCCTTCTTATGGTTTGAGTGAAGAAACCATTGAGCAGATGATTAAGGCCTCCATCACCCACGCACAGGAAGACATTTTTTCAAGGCTGCTCGTTGAGCAGCAAATGGAAGCCAGGCGTGTGCTTGCGGAGCTTTCCAAACAAATGAAAGCGCATGCGAAGCTTCTTTCTGCTGCAGAAGCTTCCTCTCTTTCAGAAGCCGCAAAACAACTCGAAGCGCTGCTGGAGACCACTCAGGAAGCGGCAAAACTTCGAAGTGCCATTTTGGAGTTGGACAACCAGGCGAAGGGGTTTGTGGAGAGGGTGATGAACCACTCCATTCAGTCTGTGCTTCAAGGGCATTCCATGTCGGAGTTTTAACTCCCCCTCCCCCTTTTGGAGTCTTCACATGCCTAAGCTGCGCTTTATTCTCCCCTGGAAAACCGAAGAAACCCACGGCAAACCTTCGCAGAGCATTCTGGAGGTTGGGAAAGCCGCAAAAATACCTCTGGGGCATATGTGCGGTGGCGTTTGCGCCTGCTCCAGCTGCCACGTATGGGTACGTCGTGGTGCAGACAGTTTGCCTGAGCCGGACATTGCAGAATTGGATCAGCTGGAATATGCGTTTGGCCTCAAACCCTCTTCACGTCTGGCATGCCAGGCACTCATTGGCGAAGAGGAGCTTGAGGTTGTTGTCACCCAAGAGTCCCTCAAAGCCTATTTTACCGAAAACCCCGAAGAGGCCCGCAGGCTCCAAGCGGAGGGTGTTTGGCCTTTGAAAAAATAGATGAGGGGGCGATCCACGCAAACCCGAGATTGCCAATGCCCAGAAATACTTTGCCCTCCAAACCCGGCGTCAGGAACTTGGTGACCAAGCCGCTGTCGACCAGGAAAGGCTGGAACTGCGCAAACAAACCTCTGAGGAATTCAAAGCCCTCTCAGGAGCTGCGCAAAATGCGGGTGTGCAAAGCCGGATGTTTGGCGTGTTTCATGACGCAGGCTACAAAGGAATGTATGGCGGTTTGGGGCGCGACGCCATCAAACAACGCAAAACCAGACAACCTGCTTGACCGCATGAACGCCACTGAACTGGCCGCCAACCAGTTCCGTATGACTCAGACTCGCGACAAACTGGAACGCGAGCGCATCCATGGGCAAACGCAAGCTATTCAAACACACGAGCAAGTATGAGAAGGTTTCCGTACTGGAAGCCAAAAAAACACCCTGCCCAACAACAAGAAGAGAAAACCATGAACGACACCTCAGCCTGGAAAAACAAAACGCTGGTTGAAGCTTTTCTCAACAGAAACCGGGCGGCCATTCCCAATGCGGCGGACCAACTGAATGTCATGCTTCACCTTCTCAAACACAACGAGAGGACTGTGGGCCGTTTTGTGGATTTGGGGGCAGGAGATGGAATTTTGAGTCAGCTGATTTTGGATAGGTTCCACAACGCCAGCGCCTGTCTCGTGGATTTTTCAGAGCCGATGATAGAAGCCGCGAGGTGCCGACTTCAAAAGGATGCGGACAGAGTTCAACTCATACAGGCGGACCTTCATACGCCCAGCTGGCTACAACAACTGCCGCCTGACAGCAGCGGAAAAATGGATGCGGTGGTTTCCGGGTATTGTATCCACCACCTCCCCAACCCCCGCAAATATGAGCTCTACCAAGAGGTGCACCAACTCCTGGCCAAAAACGGCCTCTTCATTAACATAGAGCATGTCGCTTCCAAATCCGCCTGGGGCGAAAGAGTCAACGAAGAAGCCTTCATCGATGCCATGCTCCAACAAGAAGAAACCTTGCCCAACCCGAGAAGCCGCGAAGAAGTCAGCCAGGCGCACCGAAAACGCGCAGACGAAAAAGAGAACATTCTGCTTTCTGTGGAAGTGCAGTGCGAATGGCTGCGCGAAATCGGCTTCGAAGACGTCGATGTTTTTTTCAAAAGTTATGAGTTGGCAGTGTTTGCCGGAAAAAAACTTTAGAGTGGTTTTGCTGCACCAAACACCGCGAAACGCCTCACCCCCATGGGGGCTGGGGGGAAGCGACACAGCTTCAAAAGTTATGCGTTGGCCGTCTTCGCCGGAAAAAATTTTAGAGCACTTTTCACGCAACTTCAGCACTCTTCGCCAGATAATCTTCCTGAGAAACATCAACTGCACGAACCCCTCATGGGTTCGAGCCAAACAGGAGAAATTTCATTTGAACACCGTTAATGTACAACCAGGAGATACACTGTCGAAAATTGCCAAAGCCAACAACACCACGGTGGATGCTCTGGTTAAGGCCAACAACATCAACAACCCCAACAGCCTTCGTCTCGGACAGGAGTTGGTTATTCCTGACAAGTTTGAGTCAGGAGAAAACACATCCGCCTCATGGAACAGCTTCACAGACGGAACCAGCAACGCTTCGGCCAATACGAACTCTATGTCGTTCAAAGTGGACACCTCGAAGCTTCCAAAGGAATACCAAGAGTGGGCACCTCATGTCGAAGCAGCGGCTGAAAAGCATAAGTTGGATCCCGCCTTGCTTTTTGCTGTCATCTCTCGTGAAACCAACGGAAGAAACATTGAAGGAGACAATGGTCACGGTCGTGGGTTGATGCAAATAGACGATCGCTGGCACAAAGACTGGCTCTCCAAAAACAGTGAAGGGATGGATCCCGCCAGCAACATCATGAAAGGCGCGGAGATTCTGCGTTCCAATCTCAACTATTTTAAAGGGGACATGACAAAAGCGGTTGCGGCTTATAATGCCGGCTGTGGCGGTGTCAACAAAGCCGTCAAAGCAGGAAAAGAGCCAGACAGCGCCACAACGGGTGGGAATTATGCCAGCGATGTCCTCAATAGAATGGAGACATTCAAAGCTGCCAACATACCTCTCGACAACTCGAACGCTGCTGAGCCATCCGCTTCGAGCACCCCAGCTGCCTCTGAAACCTGAACCGCTTTGAGGCTCCGCTTTCCGGCCTGAACATGGGGGAAAAGAGGGGCGACACTCCTTCAAAAGCGTTGGCTGTGTTCGCCAGCAAAAAGTTGTAAGCTATGGCCACTTCTTTCTTCTTTTGAGTGCCATGGCCATGCAAGAATTGGTTGATTTGCTCCTCTACCCCCGCTGGTTGCTCCCCATCATCCCCGCCGGCGTCGTGCTTGAGCAGCACGCGCTGGCTGTGAGTCAGGGGCAGATTGTGGCGTTGCTGCCGGCCCATGAAGCCCGGGAACGTTTTGTCGCTCGCGAAACGGAAACACTGGAGACGCATTTGCTGATGCCGGGTTTGGTGAACCTGCATTGCCACGCGGCCATGAGTCTCCTGCGCGGCATGGCCGACGACTTGCCGCTGTCCACCTGGCTTTCTCAGCATATTTGGCCCGCAGAAGCGCAACATGTTTCCCCTCGTTTTGTCCACGACGGCACACTTCTCACCTGTGCCGAAATGCTGCGCGGAGGCGTGACGTGTTTTAATGACATGTATTTTTTTCCTGAAGCCGCACAGGAGGCGGTGAAGGAGGCGGGGGTGCGAGCGGTGCTCGGCCTGACAATATTGGAATTCCCCAACGCCCACGCAAAAAACGCAAACGAGTGTTTCAGCAAAGGGCTGGCTGCCCACAAAACCCTGCACCAACAACCACGGCTTTCCTTCTGCATAGCGCCGCACGCGCCCTACTCGGTTTCCGACGACAGTTTCAAACGGGCCGCAGCCCTGGCCGATGAGCTTCATTTGCCTTTGCACACCCATTTACACGAGACACGCGATGAAATTACCCAAAGCCTCAAAGAGCACCGTATGCGCCCCTTAGAGCGCCTGCACCGCCTCGGGCTGCTTGGGCCAAAGTTGATTGCTGTGCATGCTGTACACTTGGAAGCGCAAGAAATTTCGCAGCTGGCCGCATGCGGCGCTTCAGTGGCGCATTGTCCAACCTCCAACCTCAAACACGGCAGCGGCATTGCCCCGCTGGCTGCTTTGCTTGAGGCCGGTGTCAACGTCGGTTTGGGGACGGACGGCGCGGCCAGCAACAGCCGCTCCAGCTTGTTTGAAGAAATGCGGCTTTCGGCGCTGTTGGCCAAGGGCAGCACAGAAAACGCCTCCGTCGTCGACGCGCACGCCGTGTTGGCGATGGCAACCCTTGGCGGGGCACGGGCACTTGGGTTGGACAAGCGGATTGGCTCCCTAGAAGTGGGCAAGGCAGCGGACTTATGCGCGGTGGATTTTGGCTGTCTGCATTTGTCGCCCTGCTACAACCCCGCCTCCCACCTCCTCTACGCCTTGAGTGGCGAAGAAGTCAGCCATGTATGGGTGGAGGGGGAGGCGCGACTTAAAAACCGCGCATTTGTCAAGCTAAACGCAGAAGCCCTCATGGCACTGGCGACAAACTGGCAGAGGGAAATTTGGGCCTCTCGCTCACTTTGGTGTACTCATAAAAACCCAAACCAGTAGAATAGAAGAGGGGCCATTTTCGGAGGGGGCAGAGGAGGGAGAAGAAAGCTTTGAAGAAAGCTTTGGAGACTGGGCAATGACAACAAAAAAACCAAAGCATGGAGGCCAGCAACGGCATGCCACCTACCTGCATACCGCATGCATAACCCTGGCCCTCCTGGCCGGCTTTGGGTGCACTCCGGCAAACACCTGCAGTGTAAATGAAGACTGCCCTGAAGGCAGCCACTGCCGCCTGAAAAAAAACCTCGGCCTGTGCATATGGGGCAAAGCCAGCGCTGAAAACCCGCTGCTGACGGTGCCGGACATACGCTTTCGCACGGAGTTAAGTCCGCACGACAAGACAGCCAAGTCTTCTTTCAAAATTCAGGTGGACGTTTATGGTGCCCCCAAAGGCACAAGCACGTGGTTTGAAACACCTCAGGGGAAACAGCCTTTGGCGTGTACAGAGCGTGTGGAGGCCCATGGAGAGCGTCGGCACCTGGAATGTTTGCCCAAAGCTTTGGTTGAGGGAAGCCATGGCCTGGCGGTGGAAGCCAGCAATGCACATACCAGCGTTGCGGAGCGTTTTGCATGGAGTTTCGAGAAGAGGCCTTTGAATGTGCAGTTGTTGCTTGAAGAAAAAAGCAAGCGTGCGGTGTTGAGAGACGACAAACTCTATGTGCAATTGCAGGCCGACGCCGGCGACATAGACTTAAGCGGCATTGAGTTGTTTGCCGGCACAGGCCCCAGGCAGCGGGCTTTGCGCACAGCATGCCAGCTGGAGTTTGGTTTTCCGCCTTTGCCCAACGCGGTGTGTTTTGAAGTGTCGCTGGCTGATTTTCCGGAGTTGCCGCATGGCGTTTATGGTTTGGAATTGACGGCACAGTTGGTGGACAAAGAAGGAAACCACGCAGCCAAAAGCCAAAACTTCAACATTCAAGTCAGTCGCCGCTTGTGGCTTTCGCAGCTGAAAACGCATTCAACCGGCGTCACCACACGCGAGGGTTTGTTGTGGCTTGTCACAAGGCAAGAGAGTGAAGGGGTGTGGAAGAGTTTTTTGGTGGCGCTGGATGCCCGGGGAGACGAAAAGTACAGCCAACCTCTGCCCTATTTCAGTGAGACTGGGAATTTGCTGCTGGGCAACAACGCAGGCATGGACGTGGTGCTGACACATTGCTCCGTTTCAGACAAACAACATGGATTTTATGTCAACAATGCGCAGACCGGAAACCCTTTCTCAGGGGAGTGCCTGAACCTTCAAACAACCGCTGGTTTGCCTTTTGCGCTTTTGCAATCCGGCCCCCAAAAAAATGTGGTGGTGGTGCGGAGGGTTTTAGACAGCGACGCTGAGCGTTCTTATCTGGAGGCTTGCCCCATTGCCCTGTGGGGAAACTTTCCTTGTGCACGCTCGCTTCCTTTGCCGGACACATGGAATAATGAGTTGGGCAACATTCTTGTACGCCAGGTACGCGAAGGCGTTGCCAGGGTATTTGTAAGCTCTCAGGAGCAGCATTGGTGTGCCATGGAGTGGAGTGCTGCGAATGGTTGGGTGCAGGAAAGCTTTGGAGGCACCAACTGCATCGAAGAAGGCCCTGCGTCGACGGGCTGGCCGGAGGTGCAATTTTTGAGTGCGGAGCACCTTTGGGTTTCTTCGTCGACTTATGCCCCCAACAACCATTGGCTAACGCGTTTTGACAAAAACGCTGTTTTGGAAGCCACCCTGAATTTTGGCGGTTATGCGTCCTATTTGTTGATGGATGCCAACAACGAATTGATTGCAGGAAACAACGCCAGGCTCCAGCGAGTTTCTGCTTCCGGCGAACGGCTTCACGAGAAGACAATGTGGGCTTATGAGAGAGGCACAGGGTTGATGGAGGGGGGGGAGCTTCTCTTTCCAGCCCAAGACAACCACATTCTCTGTGTGAAGTCCGACTTTAGCGATTGTTGGCCGGGCTCCACGCCAAAGGAGAGCAGTTATGGACAGCTGTTGGGCATCATTCCGTTGTCCTCCACGCGCAGCGTTGCGGTTTTTTCTGAGGGAGACAACGAGCCTGGTTTTGGAGGCCACATTGCGGGTTTTCTCATTGACTCACCGGGCCTCAAAAAAGACGCGCCCTGGCCCCTATGGGGGCACGACTTATGTCGCAGCAACCACGCCAACGTACCCGTGGACAACTGTTGGGACGGGCCTAAATAAACCAACCCTTCCCCTGTGGACATATGCAGCACCGAGGAAGGGTTGTGTCAGGTGGGTTGGAAGCCTTCCCAACCCACCGGTTATGTAAAGCAGCTACTGGAGGTGTCTAGGCATGGCAACGGTTTGCCCAAAGAGTCCAGGGAGGCTTCCCGGCTGGTATGTCCAGGGGGAGTCGGAGGCGGTGCCGTTGAGTCGAGAGGGGAAGCCCTGTCTCGTTTGCAGTTCCCCGGCAGTTCTGTTTGCACCGTCGCGGTTAGCGCTGCCTATGTTGGCCCAAGTGGTGTTCTCCGCGCTGTTGAGCATGCCGTCAAACGCAGAGTTGTCTGAGAGACCGCTGGAGCCACCTCCCACCACACGTCCGAAGTTGGAGTTGCCGATCACCGTTCGATTGAGCGCCATGTTGCCGTACACCGAGCCATTGCTATTATAGCCCACCAGGCCACCAACATTGTCGTTGCCTCTGACCTCACCCGTGGCATAGCTGCTGGACACCGTACAACTGCTATTGCCGAACCTGTTTTCGTTAACACCTACCAGGCCGCCAACATGGCCGCCGGTGCTGTGGACATTGCCAGTGGCATAGCTGTCTTGTACCGTGCAACTGCTGCTTCTGGTGCTGTAGGCATTACCGTTGGCGTTATAGGTGTAACTATAGCCGACCAGGCCACCGACATAGTTGCTACCACTGACCTCACCCGTGGCATAACTGTTTTGCACCGTGCTACGAGTGGTGCCGGTGTAGTTTTCAATAGTGCTGTGGTTATAGCCCACCAGGCCACCGACATGGGTGTTTCCGATGACTTTGCCCGTAGCATAGCTATTTTGAACCGTGCTGCTTCTAGCGTTATAGCTGTAATTATAGCCCACCAGGCCGCCGACATAGGAGGAGGTGGCGTCGACATCAACTTCGGCATGGCTTAAATCCACCATGCCGTAGTTATAGCCCACCAGGCCACCGACATTGCTGCCACCGCTCACTTCACCCCGGGCATAGCAGTTTCGCACCGTGCCATTGTTTTGCCCCACCAGGGCACCGACATAGCTGCGGCCGGTGACGCTTGAATTTATCAACCCAAGGTTTTCAATCACTGCGCCTGCGGCCACATAGCCGAACATACCTTGGTAGTCGAGGTTGGTGGTCTCAATGGTGAGATCGGCGAGGGTGTGGCCGCCACCGTCAAAGCTGCCGGTGAATGCGTTGACAGAGTCGCCTATTAAATACCAATTGCTTTGCCTGGGTGGCACAGGCGCTGAAAGCCTGACATCTTCGATCAGCTGATAGTGTCGGCTTCGGCCCAGAGATGTGGCTTCAGCATAGCTGTTGAAGGCCTGAAGGTTGGCCTGGTTCACCCAAATGACACGTGCTGCTGTTTTCGCTTGACCGTCCCGGATGTTGACAATGACATTCCCGGAGGTGTCATCGATCGCATACTCCATCGGAATGTCCAACAGCTCGAAGTGGACAGTGGCCGAACCTGTGGAAAAGGCTGTTGTGCCGTTATAGGTGACAGTGACCAGGAAGGTTCGGGTGCCCAATGTGGTGAGGCTGTTCACAGCGAAATCCAGTCCAGGCACAGCGTTGATGTTCAGGTCCACGCTGTTTGCGTCAGCAGCGTTTGCAAAACCGGAAACCCTGATGGCAAAGGTGGTGGTGGTGTCAATGGGCGAGAGGGGTGTGCTGGGAACCACAACAACCATTGAAAGCTCGCCGCCAGACTCCCACTGTGCATAAACAATGAGGTCAGAGGAGACGGTGGTGTCTGCGGTGAAGGGTGTTCCGCTTCCATCGGCCTCCGTATTCCAACCGACAAACACATAACCACGCCACTCAGGTTCAGTGGGCAGCTGCCCAAGGGTTGTGTGAGGCTCTCTGATGGTGATGGTGTCCGGGGTTGCGTTGATTTCTCCGCCGTTGCTGTCAAAGGTGACAGTCCTCTCGTTTGGCGGTGTCCGACAGGTGCCTGCTATGCACACCAGAGGCAGCCTGCAACTTTCATAGCCAAGCGTGCATGAGGCACCTTCCGTCGTGCCAAAAATAACGCAAGTGCCAAGGGTTTTTGTTGTCTCATTTGCCCCTACGCAAGTTGGCTTGCTTTCATCCTTGCAGTCGTCGCTGTCTCTGCATTGGTTGACCTCCGGCTCTATGTCCTCGCAGGCACCCTCTTCTGTATTGCAAACTTCCCACAGGCCACATTCGTCATCATCTGCGCATTCGGACTGCACCGGCACTGTCTGGCAAGTGCCATTTCCATTGCCATCATCTCTACACACCAGAGTGGCAGTGCAACTGTTGGTGCCAAGCGTGCATGAGGCACCTTCCGTCGTGCCAAAAATAACGCAAGTGCCAAGGGTTTTTGTTGTCTCATTTGCCCCTACGCAAGTTGGCTTGCTTTCATCCTTGCAGTCGTCGCTGTCTCTGCAT
>Ga0209737_10000671_pt1 | contig 26761 bp, 15 predicted proteins | sample TergutCu122P3_FD_187284 | JGI IMG/M metagenome (GOLD analysis project Ga0209737, IMG submission 187284) | Cubitermes ugandensis P3 segment gut microbial communities from Kakamega Forest, Kenya - Cu122 P3 (SPAdes) (version 2) | ecosystem: Host-associated > Arthropoda: Insects > Digestive system... | reverse complement strand
AAAATGAGCATGTAACGTTGAAGCCGATGACTCTCCTTATTATGTAACCGTTCGTCCGGAAGGAGGCGCTACACCATATTCTGTAACAGCAAACGGCGGCTATACTCCCATTGACAACCTTGACGGAACATGGTCGGTTTTAAATATTGTTTCAGGTAATGATATTGAAATTACGGTAACTGATGCTTATAATTGTAAATTTACTTTGGATATTTTTGCACCCAACTGTGAATGCCCGCTCCTTCCTGCCCCTGACGTTAATTCTAATACCGTTATTAACGCATGTTACGATGGAAATACATACGTAGGCGAAGTGTCAATACCAGAACCTTTTATTTTTCATCTTGCCACATTAGTATGGTACACCACACAAATGGGTATGATAGAAACTGCTACTGGAGCGCCTGCAAGAAGTGTAACTGGAACATCTGAAGCGTGGGCAGCATTTAGACTTCCAAGCGGTTGCGAAAGTTCAACACGAACCAGAGCTTCGGTAACTATTAAAGAACTGCCCACTGCCACCATCACAAGTACCTCTTCAACCATTTGCGAAGGGGAAGATGCGGATATTGAAATAGCTTTAACAGGAACACCTCCATGGATTGTAGAATACACCGATGACGGAGTAACTTCCTACACCCCAAGTATAGCGGCATCTCCTTACACTCTTACTGTTACTCCTTCACTAACTTCTACATATAAATTGTTAAGTGTTACTGATGGAGAGGGATGCGATAGTAAAGCCTCCGGTGAAGTTACCTTTACGGTGGACAAACCTTCTATTGCAGGAGATATTTCTCCGAAAAATATAGCTGTATGCTCAGGAACGAACGTTGCGGTTACTTTAGAGAATTATAAAGGTAACATTCAATGGCAACGTTCTTTAGTAAGCCCCACAGAAGGATTTGTAAACCTTCCTGTCTCCGGCACAAATATACTAATTGCAGGTAATTTAACAACCACAACTTATTACAGAGCGGTAGTACAGAATGGCGTTTGTGCAGCGGCTGTGAGTGATGTAGTAACGGTTACTGTTGTACCTCAACCTACCCTAACTACTCCGAGCAATACTACTATTTGTGCAAGCAGTAATGCTACACTTAGCAGCGTATTTTCCGGAGGAATGGGTACAGTAGCCACTGCGCAATGGCAGTACTCAACCGATGATATAACCTGGAATAATGTGGTTAATAACACTCCTTCCAATGCAACCTACTCAATAGCTGTGAGTGGAAATGAGTACCGGCTAAATATATCTAATATTGATGCCCCCGGCGCTTATCTATATCGTTTACATATTACCATGACAGGCAGCGGTTGCGAAGCAACAAGCGCACCGGCTACCCTTACGGTAATTCCACCTTCTAATGTAGGTACAATAACCGCAGACGACCTTTCGGTGTGTAAATATTCCGGAACAACGTTAAAACTAACCGGTTATACCGGCGCTATTCAATGGCAAAGCTCAACCATAAGCGGAACTACCGGATTTACGAATATTTTGAGTGCAACAGCGGCTACATTGTCCACCGGAAGTTTACTGCAACCTACTTGGTACAGGGTAATTGTTAAAAATGGTATTTGCGACTCTAAGACGAGCACAGCAGTGAAAGTTGATGTGGTTCCGTTAGCAGAATTTGATGTCTCCGGAATTGTAAAATCCGACGCAATTTGCGAAAGCCAATCGCACTATCAGTTGCCGGATTGGAACCTCAATGTAACAAACGGGTACGGAAAATGGAAAATTACAAGCGTAGCAAAAGGAACTCTATCAATTACTGATGAATACGAAACAAACGGTGTGGAAGTAGTAACCTTTACCTTCTCTGTGTATAACAATACGGGAACACCTTGTAACACAACTACCCCCGTTGCTTCTCAAATATTCACACTGTCTATAAAAGAGTTACCGAAACTTTCAGTAACAGAGGTTACATGTGATTATTTAGCAACAGATTCTCCTTATAGTGTAGGGGTTACTGTTAGCGAAGGCACTACACCCTATACTGTTACAGCCACATCGGGAACAGTGGCTCCAAGCGGAGGTAATAAGTGGATAATCTCGAATATTTCCGCAAATCTAAACATAACTGTTACTGTAAAAGATGCCTTGGGATGTAGCTATACTTTACCGATAACTGCTCCCAACTGTGATTGTCCAACAATTCTACCACCTGCAACAACAACGAATACCGATATTATAAAATGTGAAGATGGAAATACTTATACCGCAGAAGTAGCTGTTACCGATGCAGGAAATACTATTGTGTGGTACACTACCCAAATAGGTACGACTACTACAACTGCGCCTTCACTAAATACAGCGGGTAGTGTAACAGCATGGGCGGCACAAAAAGATTCTTACGGCTGCGAAAGTGCTACAAGAACGCCCGCAACTGTTACTATTCATACTTTACCTACAGCAAGCATCGTGAATGCACCCGCTACCGTTTGCCAAGGAAGCGAAGCCAAAATAGAAATTGCATTAACAGGAAAAACCCCATGGAGTATCACCTATAACGATGGCGCAAATCATACTATTAACGGTATCAACTCATCACCATATATTTTAAAAGTTACGCCAACCATTCACCCAACAACATACAAATTGGTAAGTGTAACCGATGGAAATTGTAGTAATACCATTACGGGTGAAGAAACCACCATCTCAATAGCTCCGAAAGCTACATTTAATAATGGTTCAATAACCGTTTCGGCTACCATTTGTGAAAGCGAAACAGAGTTTACCTTACCCGATTGGTCAACATTAATTAGTAATGGTACAGCCATTTGGTCAGTGTCAGGTGCTGCAAAAGGAATATTGGTAGGTAATAAATATGAAACTGCTGGTGCGGAAGTCGTTATTTTCACTTATTCTATTTTCAATATTAATGAATGTTTAAGCACAACGCCGGAGATTACGCAAACTTTCACTTTAAATGTGAAACCATTACCTACACTAACTATTGAAAAATTGGCGTGCAATATGGGTCTAACTCATTATGATGTAACAATTGTGGCAAGCAATGGGACAGCGCCCTATACAATTGCCGCTACATCGGGTACTGTTGCACCAAGTGGCGTGAATAAATGGACTGTTTCAGATATTGTAGCCGGTGTTGATGTTGACATTACCGTTACCGATGATTTGAGCTGCGAATATACTTTACAAGTAATTGCGCCCGATTGCTCCTGCCCTGTGATACCATCGCCCCAAACGAATGCAACTACTATTATTGATGTGTGTTTTAATGGTACTCTTTACACGAGTACCGTAACCAACCCCGACCCATCGTTATATACTATAGTATGGTACACCACACAAACGGGTAATGTTCCGGCAACCACACCTTCAAGAAGTGCTGTGGGAACTACAACAGCTTGGGCGGCGCTTCAAGATATAAACGGCTGTGAAAGTGCAGTAAGAACATTCGCTTCGGTAACTATCAAAAAACTGCCAACAGCCATTACTACAACCCCTTCCACTACCATTTGTAAAGGAAACAATGTGGATATTGAACTTGAATTAACCGGTGTGCAACCATGGATTGTGGTTTACTCTGATGGTGCAAATAATTACTTGATATCCGGTATTTCCACTACTCCTCATCAACTCACTGTTATTCCGAAACCTGAATCGAATACGACGTATAGTTTAGTTAATGTAGTTGATAATCAAGGATGTGTTAACATGGCTTATGGAGATGTTAACGTAATGGTGAATCTGCCTTCCGAAGTAGGCACAATCGCTGCTGATAATCTTTCGCTATGTGCTGGAGCAGGTACGAAACTAACTTTAAACAGTTATGCGGGCAACATTCAGTGGCAGCGCTCTACTACAGGTATTCCAACAGATTTTACAAACATTTCCGGTGCAACCTCCAATAGTTTACTTACCGGAAACTTAAGTACAACTACTTGGTATAGAGCGATTATAACCAATGGCGTTTGCGACCCAAAAATTAGCGATATCATTCAAATTACTGTGCTGCCGCTCCCCAAAGCAGGTTATATAACAGCCGATTTACTATCCATTTGCGAAGCTCAAGCTACCTCTTTAAAATTGAATGATTATGAAGGTACGATTCAGTGGCAAAGCTCAACAACAAGTGCAACAGAAGGGTTTACAAATATTGCAGGCGCAAATATGGAAGTTATTAGTACGGGTGCTTTATCGAAAACCACATGGTTTAGAGTAGTAATAACAGGTGGCGGCTGCGGAATGGCAGCCACAGCGCCAATACAGATTATGGTGCTTCCAACTCCAACCTTTACACTAACCTCCGGTTTTGGCTCTAATTTCCAAACTGTACGCGCCGGAACACCTATTACTAACATTACCTATTCTATAAACGGCGCAACAGGGGTGGTAGCAGATGGATTAGCTCCGGGACTCATAGGCGTTTGGTCGGGAAGTGAGTTTGTAATTAGCGGAAGCCCAACAACCGTAGGCGTTTACCCTTATACTATTACTATAACAGGCACTTGCGGAACCACCGTAGCCATAGGCATTATTACGGTGAGAATATTCTGCCCCGACCAAGTGGTAGATTTTGTAAATACTGAAACCTACGATGTTGTTGAATTGGTTGGTTTTTGCTGGTATAAAGAAAATGCACGCGGCTATCTGTATCAAGATGGCACAAAGATTCCGGACGCAAGACCCTACTATTACTATCCATTATATGCAGACTCAGCTGCAAATAGAGAGAAATATGGCTTGCTCTACACTTACGATGCAGTATTTCCGGAAACCACCGACCCCAACCGCACCATTTGTGCACCCGGATGGAGACTCCCAACCGCTGCCGAATGGAGTTTGCTAAATGCATACCAAGTAGATGAATTAAGAACGCCTACCCATTGGTTGCAACCCAACACGAACAATAATCTAACACAGTTTGATGCACGAGGAGCCGGTTTGTACAACAGCAAGGTTAAGCGTTGCGAAAACTTGTTAGCATACACAGCATGGTGGTGTGCAGATGCCACTACTCCCAGTTCTCTTACCGCGCTCGGCGCAATGCTCAACTATTACTGTTCGATATTAGAAATTGTACCTATAACAAAAACACATGCCATAAGTGTAAGATGTCTTTTAGATGAATAATTAAAAATAAATCACATGAAAAAAAGAAAAATTACCCCAAGAGTACTTGCTTCTTCAAGAGTTTTCGTTCTCTTTTTATGTATCGGTCTGGCAACGGCCGGATGTAATCCTTCTTATGGTACGCCCGAAGGAACAGCACAAACCCATACGCTTGATTTTACTTATGCTGCGGAGAAATCTGTCAACTCGGTAGTGCACGTAAAAATAATGTATAAAGTTACCCGTTCACAAAATCGCGGAGGCTATTCCGACCTCTTTGAGTTTTTCTTTGGAATACCGCAAGCACCACGCGAAAATGAAACACCTATAGAGCAACCCGGTGGGTCAGGTAGCGGAGTTATCTTATCCGAAGATGGTTATATTGTTACTAATAATCATGTGATTGAAAAAGCTTCATCTATTGAGGTAACTTTGAACGACAAACGCACTTTTAAAGCGGAAATAGTAGGCACCGACTCGGGTACGGATATTGCTCTATTAAAAATTGATGCGGAAAATTTAATACCCTTGCGTTTTGGAAATTCCGATCATTTAAAAGTAGGAGAATGGGTCTTAGCTGTGGGTAATCCGTTTAACCTGACCTCAACGGTTACGGCGGGAATTGTTAGCGCAAAAGCAAGAAATATCAATATTTTAGATGCGGATATGAAAATCGAATCTTTCATTCAAACCGATGCTGCGGTAAACCGCGGAAACAGCGGGGGCGCATTAGTGAATACGAAAGGAGAATTAGTAGGGATAAATACAGCTATCGCTTCACAAACAGGCTCTTTTGCAGGACACTCTTTTGCAATTCCGGAAAGCATTGTGAGTAAAGTAGTGGAAGATTTAAAAGAGTTTGGTGTTGTGCAACGTGCAGTACTTGGTGTAGTTTTGAGAGACATTAATAGCGCATTTGCCAAAGAAGAAAAACTTTCTTCATTAGAGGGCGTTTATATTGTGGACGTTTTGGAAAAAGGTGCAGCAAATATAGCAGGCATAAAAAAAGGCGATATTATCGTTGAAATAAATAATGTGAAAATTAATTCTTCGGCAGAGTTACAGGAACAAGTGGGCCGCTACCGGCCGGGAGACATCATTATAGTTACAGTGTTGAGGAATAAAGAAGAACAAACCTTTCAAGTGGAATTACGCAACCGCTCAGGAAATACCGGTGTAGTGAAAGCCGTTGACCTTGCGCAATTAGGGGCCAAGTTTCAACCTATCAATGAAAGTACAAAACGTAAGTTCGGTGTGTCGAGCGGGTTAGAAGTTATCTCTGTTGAAAAAACAGGAAGATTTGCAAAAGCAGGCGTACAAAAAGGATATATAATTCTTAGAGCTAATAAAGCTATTATTAATTCGGAAGAAGCATTAGCGGAAGTGTATGAAGATGTGAAAAATGATGAAGACGAGGACAAAGTGCTTCTGTTAACAGGAATTTACCCAAACGGACAAGTGGTGTATTATGTGGTAGATTTGAATAAGTAACATCAAAGTGAATGCCACTGATAAATAGATTTCTTTCTTACCTGCAAGTTGAGAAGCGCGCTTCCGAACATACGGTAATTTCGTACAAAACCGACTTAGTGCAGTTTTGGAAATATTGCCAGAAAGCATTCCCAAAGATAAAGTGGAAAGATATAGATGCCGTTGTCATCCGAACGTGGCTCATTTCTTTGATGGAGGAAAAAAAATCTGCACGTTCCGTGAATAGAAAGATGAGTGCCTTACAATCGTTTTACAAATTTCATATTAAGATGGGCGTATTTAAAACAAATCCGATGTTGCAAGTACACGCGCCTAAAGTACGCAAACGCTTGCCGCAATTTGTTGAGGAAAAGGATATTGAAATCTTATTCTCGGCAGATTTGTTTCCAGCGGGTTTTGTAGGCTGGCGCGACCGCACGATGTTAGAGTTGTTTTACGCCACCGGCATACGGCTTTCTGAGCTAAGGATGCTTACTTTTGAAGATGTTGATTTGTATAATTGTCAAGTAAAAGTAGTAGGAAAAAGAAACAAAGAGCGCATTGTTCCATTCGGGAATACTTTTCAACGCGCTTTTACAAAGTACATTGAACATTATACTGAAAATTTTGGCACCTCTCCACAAAATAATTATGTGTTTGTGAACGTTAAAGGAGAGCAATTAGCACCTAAAACTATCTATCGCATCGTTCACAAGTATTTAGATATGATTACTACCATAGAGAAAAGAAGTCCCCATGTTTTACGGCACACAATCGCAACCCATTTACTTAACCACGGAGCAGACCTAAACACGATTAAAGAATTATTAGGACACAGCAGTTTGGCTGCTACCCAAGTATATACACACAATTCTATTGAAAAATTAAAAACAATTTATCAACAAGCTCATCCCCGAGCATAAAAAAGGAGGTTTTATGAACATTTTATTCAATTCTGTACATTTCAGAGCAGACCAAAAGTTGGAAGTTTTTATTTCAGAAAAGTTAGAAAAAATTGCCAAAGTTCACGACGGAATTATTGGCTTTGATATTACGCTAAAATTAGAAAATACAGATAAACCGGAGAATAAAACGGTGGAAATTAGAGCTAAAATTCGTGGGAATGATGCCATGGCAAGCAAAACCGCAAAAACTTTTGAAGAAGCTGCTGATGAAGTTATTGCCGCATTAAAAAAACAGTTGCTAAAAGCAAAAGATAAAGTAAGAGGAAACTAATAGACACTTAGATGATATTTCACGCAAAATTAAAAAATAGTTTCTGCCTGTTGCTTTTTGCTTTTTGCTTTCAGCTAACGGGTATCGCCCAGCAACAATTTAAGGTGGAAGATGCCCCTCGGTTTGTTTATCAAACCTCAATTTCTTCTGTATATGGAGTAGGGAAATTATATGCAAATACCGACACGTTCCCCAATGCTAATTTTTCTTTAGAAATTCAGCAAGTGATAGCGTATCAGTTTAATAGATACTTCTTTACAGGTATAGGAGTAGGGTTAGATTTTTGGTTCTACGATAAAAAAACCTCCGCTTTTATTCCATTTTATGCAAATGCTACCGTTAAGTTTATGTCCCATAAATTAGCTCCTTTTTTATTTGTAAATGCTGGCTACGCCTTTAAATGGCAGGCACAAAAGAAGTTGGAAGATAATATTTTTTATGGAACAAAAGCAGGACTTTTCTTTCAAACAGGGGTGGGCTTTAATATTAAGTTCTCTGAACAGCTATCGCTCTTACTTTCGCCTTATTATAAACTACAACAATCGGCAATACAATTCAGAGAAGCAGGCGGTGAGTTACTTTTAGCCGAAACAAAGAATCAACTATTTCATTTTCTGGGAGTTCGGATAGCGCTATTGTACTAACTACTTCGCAACAATAAATTTTCCTTGCGCAAAAATGGTAGTACCATTTATCATTTTATAAATATAGTTTCCGGCAGCAAGAGTAGAAATATTTAGTTGGGTTAGTGAACTGTTCACGCTTTCTTCCATTACTAAACCACCCAAAGAGTTGTAAACTTTCACAACTCCGTTAAAAGGCTCGTTCAACTCAACTTGTAAAACATCTGCTGCAGGATTGGGAAAGATATTCACATGTAACGAAGAAAAAAGATTTTGCTTAATTCCGTTTCCCTCCCAGTTGTAATTGAGGTAAATATCATCAATCCACAAAGTACTTCCTCTTGCGCCAACGCAGTTTTCCATATCATAGAAATCAACGCCGGCACTTGCCACAAAAAGAACGCGAATGTCAGAAAAACCCTCGTCCCAATATTGTTCGGGAATAGGAATTCTAAAAAAAGTCCAACCATTATCTCCGGGTGTTTCGTCGTAAATAATCAATTTTTCAACAAACACTTCTCCATTTTGATCATAAAAACCTATGTCAATAAGCGCAGAGTCTCCGTTTACAGGTTTATACTTATAATACCCCTCCAAAGCATGCGGGGTGTCGAAGCCATACCAGTCTCTTGTAAGAACCACTTCGCGCCCTTCGGTAATATACTCTTCTACATATTCCGGAGAAAGAGTACCCACCAATCCGGGTAGAAATACATCATTCCCAAGTGGGATAAAACCTGAAACTAACTTAATACAAAAGTTTCCTGATTTAGGTTTATTATCCTGATAAGCAGTAAGAGATGCCTTGCCCTGGTCATTATCAAGAGCATATAAAGAATTGAGTGTGCGAAAATAGGAGGTCCAGTAGTCGGTATAAAGACCATTGGCTCCGTTTTGATTATATCTCCAACCTGTTTCAAAACTGCTGTCTTCTAATTGTGGCTGGTCTTCTTGAGCGTAAAGGAAAAAGGGAGAAAGGAGAAAAGAAAAAACTAGGATAAAGGTTGCATTTTTCATAACGATAATTTTTGGTTAATAATTTAATGTTTTAAATGATGGTATCTGTTTATATTTTTGCGATAAGTTGCAGGGTAAAAGTGCGCGGCGGCTCTGCGTAGAGCGGCCGAAGAGAATATACTCGATTGGTTAGGTTTTTTACGATAAAGCTGAGTTGAATTTTCTCAAAATAGTAGGTGGCTCTCAGGTCAAGTGTCATTGACCCCTTTTTATTCTTTTGGTAATAATTATAGAAATTGTAAAAAGGGATATCGCCAAAAGAAGAATATAAATCTTTTTCGATTTCAGTTCGTGTCGGGTTATTGGTATCAAAAACAAACATATCCTTATCCACATTTCTCATTGAGCTATAATAATTTAAAGCACCTCCTATGGCAAATTTCTTATAGAAAACGAACTCTAAGTCCAATTTAACCATGTGTTCAATTCTATATTTCAATACTTTACGAGTTGTATCGGAACTTTTTTTCTTAAAAGACATGGAGTCTGGGGAGTTTGATTGCGATGGCTTGTATATATAGTAAACATTATCAGGATTTTTTGTAGTTGGATTGCTCCATGTGTAAGAAGTATAGAAAGTATATTGTGCATTTTTAGAAATCTTACCTTCTCCTTTAAAAGCCATATCCACTCCGTTTACTTTTGCAGGCCCTATATTTATGAACTTAAATCCCATTCTTTTAGCGAGTTTCGTACTACTTCCCCAGGGCGCCATTTGAAATTCAATAAAATTATTGTAATCTTGATGAAAATAACATACATCAAAGGTTCCTCTAAGTCCAAACACTTGAAAGGGCTGCATAATACCCACTTCTGCGTTCCAACTGGTTTCGGGCTTTAATTGAGGATTAGGATAGAAACCAAAATTTCCTGTGGTTAGTGAAATAAACTTTTCGCCTATGGTAGGGAAGCGGTAGCCTTGCCCAAAAGAGGCTCTGAGCGAGGTTTTTGTACTAAATATTTGATAGTTTAATCCCACTCGAAAAATAGGTTTATTCTTTTTTTCCGATTTAATATTTGGCCCCCATAAATCATAAAACTCCCATCTCCCTCCAAATTGCAACGTTAAGTTTTTGTTTTTAAAAAACTTCTGTTCAATTTGTGCATACATTGCAAAATTATTTGAAAATGCAGCAGAGGGGTCTGTTGATTTTTCCTCTGCATGTGGATCTCCCTCACCGCTGAATACGGGTCCGTAGGAAGTAGAATACTGGTTGCTTGCACCTGCCACAATGGTCATTCCAATTTTTTGAATAGTTTTATTAAACTGGTATTCATCAAAAATCATCATAGATTGCGCATCTAAACTTCCTGTAAGCTCGTTGCTGTTGCTATACAAAACCCTATTTCTGAGAACGTGTGAGCTCCCTTTAGAAGAAAAATATTTCACACAAGGGTCTAAATAAAAAGTAAACTCCTTGAATTGATATAGTGCCCCATCGAAGGTTCTATAAATATTAGTATCCGCATCGAGCCAAACATACGATTGCGCATTATTAGAGTACATAAAGTTTCCATTGAGGCTTACCGAAAGACCTTTTACTTTATTAAAACGGTAGCGTGAGGCAAAATTTAAGCGATACCTTTGGTCAAATTTTCCACGAGAACTTGTGTTGTATTTTCTTGTATCAGAAATTCTTTCTTCGGGTCCGATATAGCTTTGGTCGTTGTAAATTTCTCCGCCAACCACAAGGTCGAAATTTTTCTTGATTATTCTTGAATGAAGAAACGATAGTCCGTATTCCACCGGGTTTGTGTGTAGCCAACTGGTTTGGTATGGATTTCTGGGTTTATCGTACATGGAAGCAAAAGTAGTAATAACGGTTTGCGGTTTTGAGCGCGGGTACGCAGTGAGTACATTAATGGCTCCGGTAAGCGCTGCGGAGCCAAAAAGCACTGAGGCTGCTCCTTTAATAATTTCCACCTGTTCAATACTCTCCATCGGTATAAAGTTCCACATGGGGCGGCCGGCATCGGGGCGAAGCAGAGGCATGTCGTCTAACATAATCATTACGCGGCTTCCCATCCCTTGGCTAAATCCGCTCCCCCCCCGTATTTGGGGTTCGTTGTCCACTACCACAATACCGCCTGCCGTATTTACCAAATTATCCACCGACACAAAATTCTTGTTTTCTGCTTGTTTTGGCTGAAGAACCACTAACGATGTAGTGGCTATTTCAGGTTTCGTCTCATATTTGGAAGCCGACACCTTAGCTTCTTCTAAGCGTGTGGCATAAGGCTGTAAAGAAATCACATCTCTTATCTCTCTTCTCCTGGGTGAAAAAACATAAACTTTCTTTACAACTTCATATATAGATTGCTTAAACTCAACTTCGCAGGTATCTTTGTTAATGGTAATAGAAAAATCACCATTAATGTCCGACAAAAACATCTCTTCTAAGCAATTGATACGTATTTGAGTATAAGGAATGGGCGTATTCTCAAGGGCATCTTTTACGGTTACTTTTAGGATATATTGCGCAAATAGAGGTGTCTGAACTACAAAACAGAGGCAAAACAGAATGAAAAGATAATATTTTTTCATCATTATTCAATTGGCGGCAAAAATAGTTTTTTATTAATACCAAACCACAATTATTAAAAAATAATAATACTATTTATTTGTATTTTAGCGAAATAAAAATGTTAATAGTTGTTAAACGTAACAGTAGAAGCAATCTATTTTTTTCTATATTTTTGCCGCATTATTCAACGAAAAAATATATGATTTAACAAATTAACATAGATCCCCTAAATAAAAAAGCGTTTTTAGCTTTATTCTTGGAAACTGAATCTTCGCAAATTCAACCATTTTAAATTAAATCTTCTTTTAAGATTTAATCACACGACAGGGGTAGCGCCCGAACGCTCACGTTCGGCGTGAGCATTACTTATTTGTCGTGTGAGGTAGCGAAGACCTCAGTTTCCAAATAAAGTGAAGTTTCACGCTTTCTTATTGCGGTATAAAATAAGACGCAATGAAAAATGAAGACTTCTTACCGAATTTAAATATAGGGAGAATGATAAAAGAGTTTGCCACTCAAAAGGGTATCGCTTCCAGGGAAGTAGCCGCTACCATTCATCGCTATCAAAATAATGCCGATAAAATATTTTGGTTGAATGATATGGATACGGAAGATGTGATACGTATTTCGTATTTCGTATTTATTGCAATATAATATTCTTGAGATGATTGCAAAAGGATATTTATCCCATCTGCCCATTATTCGGAGTCCCCTTAATTAATTCGGATATTTTTTGTTGGATTAGAATATTACCTGTTGTTTTCCAATATTTAATATCTTCTAATGCCTCCGATTCATAGATTATTTCCACAAGTCTTCTAATTTTATTTTTACTCCTTCGCTATTTTCGCTTTGCTTTATTTTGGCAACAAACTCTGGATTGTATTTTTCTTCCGGTTCGGAAATTTCAAAACCAAATTTATTTTTTTGCATATATGCAAGCAATTGTGCTCTTTGGGCGTAATCTAATGTTCTAACTGTGAATGTTGTCATAACTGATAATATTTTGCTATTTCGCGGCAAGAGTAATATTATTTTCGTTTTACGCCACTATCATTGGTAACAGCAGAAGCTGAAAGGACATAAATGTCTGTTTTTGGCTCTTTAACATCATCCTTCGTTTTTACAGCGATAAAACTGTGTCAAAATTGTTACAATTTTAGCTTTTTATTTTTTTTATTTTTGCCAAAATTTTTATAATGATTTCTTACATAAAAGGCACTATTGTTGAAAAGAACCCCGCATTTGTTGTTATTGAAACTGCCGGCGGTGTGGCATACGGCATTCACATTTCATTAGCTACTTTTTCACAGCTTAAAGAAACAGAAAACGTAAAACTGTTTACGCACTTTGCCATCAAAGAAGATGCCCACCAACTGTTCGGCTTTTTTAACGAAGAAGAAAGAGCTATTTTTCGCCTTCTCATCTCCGTTAATGGAATAGGAACGAACACCGCAAGACTGATTCTTTCTTCCCTAAATACAGAAGAACTTATCAACGCCATTGCAACAGAAAACATAAGAGTTATTCAGGGGGTAAAGGGCATTGGGCTGAAAACCGCGCAGCGGGTAATTATTGAATTAAAAGATAAGATTGGCAAAGGAATGCCACAAAATAATGAAAAAATCACTGTTTCTTATAATAATAGCAGGGTAGAAGCGTTATCTGCATTAGTCTCGTTGGGTTTTGCAAAAAATTCAGCAGATAGTGCGTTAGAGAAAATTGTTCGTGCAGAAGGGACGCACTTATCCATTGAAGAATTGATAAAGAAGGCGTTGAAAATATTATAAAACAAATTACTCTAACTTATCTTATCGTGATTTTCCGGAACCATTCAAAAATTTACCTGTTATCTTCGTTACTTATATTTGCCTTAGTCTCTGTACTCCTTGCACTACCTGTATCAGAAAAATCAATTGTATTATATGAAAATGATAACTTTGAATGTAATGATATTATAGAAATGTTTGTTGCACCGCCCGATACGGGCTTACGTGCGCCATTGCCAAATCCTGATAATAATCCTTTAGAAAAGGAATTTTACTCTCCCTTTCATTTGAATACTCCCCCAACACTTACACAAGAAGTTGAATACGATCCGGCCACACACACCTATAACTTCCAAAACAAAATTGGCTCAACTCCTTTTGGCCCAGGCGCTTCTATGGATGTGAAGGAGTATATAAGTTACGACTTGCAACAAGAAATCAATAATTACTGGCGTGAAAGAGGGGTTAGACGTGTGTCGGGACCAAACAGAAGAGGCGGTGGCGGGATTATTCCGCAACTACGTGTAGGCGGAGATGTTTTTGAAACTATTTTCGGAAGTAATATTATTGATATAAGCCCCTCAGGTAATATTGAACTTCTGTTCGGAATTGTTCATAATTCTAATAAAAATCCGAACATTACAGAAAGAATGCGTAAAAAAACCGATTTTAAATTCGATGCCAAAATTCAATTGAGTTTAATGGCTAAAATTGGTGATAAAATAAGCTTTAACTTAAACTATAATACAGAATCAAACTTTGACTTTGATAATAAAATGAAACTCAAATATGAAGGAAAAGAGGACGATATTATTCAACTACTTGAGTTTGGAGACGTTACACTTCCATTAAGAAGTACGCTCATTACCGGAAGCCAAACCCTTTTCGGACTTAAAACAGGATTAAGATTTGGGAAACTTGATATTACCGCTGTTTTTTCAGAAACTTCATCGCAAAAACAAACGATTAATGTTACAGGCGGCGCACAAACCCAAGACTTCTATTTCCGCGCCGACGAGTACGAAGACAATAGACACTTTTTTATAGGGCATTATTTCAGAGATACTTACAACCAAGCGCTATCCACGCTACCATTAGTAAGTTCTAATATCAACATTACAAAAATTGAAGTGTGGCGAACCAACGTGGGCGCTGCAGTAACAGAAAACCGTAATATTGTAGCATTCACAGATTTAGGAGAAAACAATCCCAGCAATGATAAGTTCGGGACTGGGAAAGGGGGCTACCCAAGAAATGAAATCAACGGAATGTTCGACCCACTTCATCCAAATCGTCTTGATACCGCTGAAATTAGAGATATTAACAATGTTAATAATTATTTAAGAAACAAAGGCTTAAAGGAAGGGATGGACTTCGATAAAGTGGAAAGCGCGCGTTTACTCTCGCCCAATGAATATACCTACAACGCTAAATTAGGATTTATATCTTTAAATACTGCGTTAGCGCCAGGCCAAATTTTAGGTGTAGCATTCCAATATAAAGTAATTGGCGACAGGGAAGAAACGGTGTACCAAGTAGGGGAATTTTCTAACGAAGTGTTTGCGCCTCATACGATTCGTGTTAAATTGTTAAAAAGTAAAGACTTAGATACTGAAGGGCCGCTTTGGAAATTGATGATGAAAAACGTATATAGTATTGGTGGCTATCAGATTTCTCCAGAAAGATTTAGACTAAATATTCTTTTTACCGGAGATGAGGAGGGAGTTCCTAACGGCTTCTTTACACAGTCTTCTAAAAAAGGTATCCCTTTAATCCGTTTGATGGGAATGGACAAATTAAACCAACAATTAGACCTAGGCCCCGATGGCGTTTTTGACTTTCTTGATGGCGCAGACCTTCACGGGGGAACGATAGTTTCGCGAGTAGGAAAAATATATTTCCCTACTATTGAACCCTTTGGTAAAGATTTGGTGGATGCCATTCTCTTTGAGTCCGATACCCCTGAAGATGACAGAGTTTTGGCAAGTAAATATGCTTTTGAAGAGCTTTACACAAAAACAAAAACAAATGCACAACAATCTTCCAACAAAAATAAGTTTTATCTGGAAGGACAGTACCGCTCTGCCTACGGTGCAGAGTATAGCCTAAATGCTTGGAACATTCCTCAAGGCTCGGTAGTGGTAAGTGCAGGAGGGATGAGATTGACTGAAAATGTTGACTTTACCGTAAACTACAGCATGGGAACCGTATCCATTATTAATGAAGGAATATTAAGGTCGGGAACGCCAATCTCAATTTCTGTAGAAAACAACTCCATGTTCGGAATGAACAAAAAGCGCTTTTTTGGAGCAAATGTAGAATACAATTTTAGTGAAAACTTTGTGATTGGGGGTACTATTTTAAATATGAGTGAACGTCCTTATACGCAAAAAGTAAACTATGGAAATGAACCGATTAATAATGTGATATGGGGTTTGAATTTTAACTATAAAACAAAATTACCCTGGATTACTAAATTGGTTGATTATCTTCCTTTTCATAGTACTACCGCTGAGTCAACATTTCAATTGGAAGGAGAGTTTGCCCATTTTATTCCGGGCTACAACAGAGCTATTGGTAAGAAAGGAACCACCTATATTGATGATTTTGAAGGGGCGCGTTCCACGGTTGATTTAAGACAATTTGGCTATTGGAAATTGGCATCTACTCCACAATACCAAACGGACAAATTCAAGGAAGCGATGATTGACTCTATTGCATCTCCAAGATACCAATTGGCTTATGGCTATAACCGCGCCCGATTGGCTTGGTATATTATTGACCAGGTGTTTTATAATAATACCTCTGCAACGCCTAACAATATTAATAAAGACGAGCAATCGAAACCTTACGCTCGCGCAGTTTATGAGCCGGAACTATTTCCTAACAGACAATATGCAAGTGCGGCAGTATCTACTTATATGCCTGTGCTGAATATGGCTTTTTATCCCTCGGAAAAAGGCCCATACAACTACGATGTTGACGGTAGAGAAGGATACTCGAAAGGGATGAATATAGACGGCACCTTAGCAGACCCTGCCTCAAGGTGGGGAGGAATGATGAGGAGGTTTGACAATACCGACTTCGAATCCAATAACTACGAATATATTGAGTTTTGGATGATGGACCCCTTCATTGAGAAGCAAAACCACCGAGGCGGAAAACTGTACTTCAACTTAGGAGATATTTCGGAAGATATTTTGAAAGATGGAAGAAAATCTTTTGAAGATGGGCTCCCCGCAGATGGCTCGGACACTCATTGCGACACTACCGTTTGGGGGCGCGTACCATCTATACAAGCCATTGTAAATGCTTTTGAAAATAACGAAAACCGCCGCAACCAAGATGTTGGACTTGATGGCATCTCTTCTGAAAGAGAGAGGGTACATTTTAGAGATACTTATCTTTCACTCTTGCCGGGAGTTATTTCAGATGAAGCACGAAATCTGATAACTCAAGACCCCTCCGGCGACGACTACCGTTTCTATAGAGGTTCTTACTGGGATAGCCGTAATGCAGGCATCAATGACCGTTACAAGTATTATAATAATACCGAAGGAAACTCAACTGATAATTTTTGGAATGACCCTTCGCTTAATAATGCTCTGTCTATTTCTACGAGCATTCCAGACAGCGAAGATCTTAATGGAGACAACACGTTGAGTGAAGAAGAAAAATACTACCAATGGAGTATTGACCTTGACCCTAATAAAATGGTTGTTGGGCAAAATTATATTAATGATATTTTGGATGCTATTCCGGAAAGGCTGCCCGATGGCACCGCACCCAGAACACGTTGGTATCAATTCAGAATCCCTATAAAAAATCCAGAAGAAACCATTGGATCTATCAATGGTTTTAACTCCATTAGATTCATGCGTGTATTTATGCGCGGATTTGAAGAGCCTATCATTTTACGTTTTGCAACTTTCGAATTGGTAAGAAATACTTGGCGGGCCTATACACAAGACCTTTTGGAAGAAGGCGAGTACTTACCGGGCAATTCAGGCGAGAATACAGAATTTTTAGTTGGAACGGTAAGTTTAGAAGAAAATGGAACGAGAACTCCTATCAATTATATGGTCCCCCCCGGTATTGAACGTGAATTAGGATATGGCGGAATGCAAACGCATCAACTCAACGAACAATCGGCTACTCTGAAAGTGAAAAATCTACAAGATGGAGATGCCCGTGCGATTTACAGAAATACAAACTATGATATGCGCCGGTTTGAAAAGTTAGAAATGTTTGTACATGCTGAAAAAATGTTTGAAAACGAATTTGTTTCCGACGGCGACGTTACCGTGTTTATTCGCATAGGCTCAGATTTTACTCAAAACTACTACGAGTATGAAATCCCCGCAAAAATGTCGCCTTGGTATGTAAACGATACTACTTCTATTTGGCCTCCCGAAAACAGAATCGCTATAGTGTTAGACTCGCTCGTAAATATCAAACAACGTAGAAATATTGCCGTTCGTAGAAGAGAACATCCTACCATCACTTTGCCATATTCAGAAAGAATAGGCGCCGACAAAGTAACGGTGTTAGGAATGCCAAACTTAGGAACGATTACAACCATTATGATAGGGGTTAGAAATCCTAAGAAAAAATCGATACACGATGGAGACGATATGCTACCAAAATCTGTTGAAGTGTGGATCAATGAACTCCGGTTAACCGGCCTTGACAAACGCTCAGGGGTGGCTGCAATGGGAAGGATGAGACTCAATTTGGCCGACTTGGGAGATATAGCGCTCGCCGGCTCAATTACAACACCCGGATTTGGCTCCCTTGAACAATCAATGACACAACGGCAATTAGCAACAACTTACTCTATTGACTTTGCTACAAATATTGATGGTGGAAAAATCCTTTTCCCTCAAAACTGGAACATTAAAATACCGCTCCACTACGACTTCTCCATGCAAGGAGAAGTCCCGGAATACAACCCACTAAACCCTGATGTTAAGTTAAAAGAAGACCTGAAAACTTACGAAACTAAAGCGGAAAGAGATTCTGTGAAAAGAATTACAAATACCATTGTAAAAAGGAACAATATAAATCTTACCAATGTACGCAAAGAACGAAACTTGAACAAACCGCTGAAGATGCGCCCCTGGGATATAGAGAATTTAGATTTTACTTACGCCTACTCGCAAGTAAATAAATATGATGCCGATTTAGAGTTCGACAACCAAAAACGCCACGAAGGTGAAATCGGATATACATTTAGCCATAACCCTAAGAATTTTAAAGTAGGACAGAGAAAAGGATTAAAATCGCCTTGGCTGCAAATTATCAGAGACATAAACATAACCCCAATGCCGAGAAGTTTTACTTTCAGAACTTCTATTGTTAGAGATTTTAATGAATTTAAATATCGCCCAAAAAGTCAAGGTAATATTATTATGGATACCAGTTTCGTGAAATCGTTCGATTGGTCGAGAAATTATTCATTACAATGGGATATTACCCATGCGATTAAGTTTAATTTTGCTGCTCTTGCGAGCGCTCGCTTACAAGAGCCTCAAGGGTTGGTGGACACAAAAGAAAAAAGAGCAGTGGTGTGGCGTTCTTTTGGCGAAGGAGGTAGAATGAACATGTATGACCAACGTTTTGACCTATCCTATCAAATTCCTATTAACAAAATTCCAATGTTCAGTTGGATTTCAGGGAATTTTAGATATTCAGGCAATTATAAGTTTCATGGTGCGCCACTATCGCTACAAGAGTTAGGGAATACGATTGAAAACTCAAATCAAATTCAACTTTCCGGACAAGTGAATATGGTCACCTTATATAACTATATTCCCTATCTTAAAAAAGTGAACTCGCCGGCCCCGCCCAAAAGAAATACGCCACCTGCAAGAGGGGCTGCCGAACCTCCGCAAGACAACAGTAAAAAGAAAAAATCGAATAGAGATAGTTTAGATACAAAACCAAATTACGGGAAAATTATCGGAGACGGCACCTTGCGTTTTCTAATGATGGTGCGTAATATTAACGTTAGCTTCTCGCAAGGGAAAGGAACAATAATGCCCGGCTATACGCACACCCCAAATTTCTTAGGTATCAATTTAAAAAATAATTCTCCCGGTTTTTTGTTTGTATTTGGCGGACAGCCCAATATTCAAGAGTTGGCTAAAAAAGGAAATTGGCTTACGCTCGATACAATGCTTAATACCGCTTTCCAAAATAGATTTAGCCAAACCCTTAACCTAAGAGCGCAAGTAGAACCTTTTAAAGACTTCCGTATTGATGTGGTAGCCAACCGAACTTTTTCAAGTAATACAACAGAATATTTTAAAGCAGACGCACATGGGAGGATAGCCCCATACTCGCCCATGACTACCGGAAACTACAATATGACCTTTGTGGGCTTAAAAACTTTCTTTAAAAAAAGCGATGCACTCTTTGTTGATTTTAAAAAGATTCGCAAAGAGATTGCAGATACAATGCAATATAGAAACCCAAACTCTGTTGGAACAGATACAGTATCGTGGTCTGGGTTTCCCGCGGGATATATTCCACTCTCGCAAGATGTATTAATGTACTCCTTTATGGCTACCTATATGGGTAAGAGTTCTAAAAAATTAAACGTAAGTAATCCATTTTTGAAAATGCCATTACCCAATTGGCAACTAAGGTACAACGGTTTAACAAAAATTAAAGCAGTAGGAAAAGTCTTCCAAACTTTTTCTATTAACCATAACTATGTATGTACTTATAACATAGGAAACTACAGTTCTAATGTTGAGTATAAACCCGAAAACGGATGGCCGGAGAAAATGAACCAATTAGGAAGTTTTATTCCGGAATATGATATTGCACAAATCTCTTTGATAGAGAATTTCAACCCGCTTATTGGTTTCGATATGACGATGACCAATAGTTTAATGATAAAAGTGGATTACAAAAAAGGGAGAAATTTATCATTAAGTTTTGCCAATAACCAAATTACCGAAATATCAACCCAAGAGTTTTCTGTAGCGGCGGGCTACCGTTTTAAAGACTTAAAAATTGGAATTAATATTGGCGGGTCGAAAAGACAAATAGTTAGCGATTTAAATATTACACTTGGTTTTTCTCTGCGCGATAATAATACAACCCTTAGAAAAATTGCCGAAAATGTTAGCCAAATCTCATCCGGAATGCTTAACTACTCTATAAATGCTACTGCCGATTACCAAATTAGCAGTATGATAGGACTTAGACTTTATTACAACCATCTCATTAACAAACCCTACATTTCTACCCAATACCAAAATGCCAATATTGAAGCAGGATTGAGCGTAAGGTTAATGTTAACGCAATAAAAAATTTACACTAAATATTAAAATCTTAATCAAAAATGATTACAAAATTATCACAAGTAGTAGAACTCGTAAAGTCGAAACCTAAAAAACGATTGGTGGCTGCCTTTGCCAATGACGACCACACGATTGAAGCCGTAAACAATGCGGTGGAAATGGGTATCGTGGATGCTATTTTAGTAGGCGATGAAAATATCATTCATCAAACTTGCAAACAGTTAGGTATTAATGTTAGTAACTTTACGGTTATTCATGAACCGGATGAGATAAAAGCTGCCACCAAAAGTTGCGACCTCATTAACCAAAAAGAGGCAGACATATTAATGAAAGGGGCGCTTTCAACGGATAAATATATGCGTGCCATTTTACATAAAGAAAAAGGATTATGCCCCCCTAATGCCGTTCTCGCACATATTGCAGTTTTTGAAAACCCTGCTTACCATAAACTCATTATTGCCAGCGATTGCGCCATTATACCGGTGCCAGACCTAAAACAAAAGCAAATTATTTTGCAATATATCATCAAAACGGCAAAAGCGATTGGCTTGGAAAAACCCAAAGTAGCCATTGTAGCGGCAACAGAACAAGTGTCTGTTGGTATGCCTGCCTGTGTGGATGCGGCAATCATTGCTAAAATGGCTGAAAGAGGACAAATTACAGGTGCAGTGATAGATGGCCCTATTTCTCTTGATGTGGCTTTAGATGAAGAAGCGGCAAAAGTAAAGAAAATGCAGGGAGGCGTTACAGGAGATGCCGATGGATTGCTCTTCCCAAATATTGAAAGCGGAAACGTTTTCTATAAATGCAGTACAAAATTTAATCGCGCTGAAGTGGGCGCATTTCTTGCCGGCGCAAAAGTACCATGCGTACTATCTTCACGCGGAGACACTTCACTCACTAAATTATATTCTATTGCTATTGCTGCCACCTTATAACCTCTGTTGTCATCTGAAAATATTAATCTTTAATATCTATTGAAATTTTGAAACGCATATTAAGTTTTTTGTATATCATTTTGGGAGTAACGCTGTTGCTTAGCACATCGTGTTCTACCCGAAAAAACAATTTCGTTACACGTGCCTATCACACGGTTACTGCTACTTACAATGTGAATTTTAATGCAAAAGAGGCGCTGAAAAAAGGAATTGAAGACATCAACAAGAAAAAACAAGACAATTACTTGGAAATTCTTCCCATTTACTACTATCCCCCAAAGCAAAGCCTCACTTCTGCATTTCCTTCACTTGATAGAGCCATTGAAAAATCTTCAAAATCAGTATTTAAACACTCTATATTAGTTCGAGGGAAAGAACACGTAAAACCCATGAACACCGCTTATCTTATTATGGGAAAAGCTTATTTTTACAAGCAAGATTATAATGAGGCTAAACGTGTGTTTAACTATATTGCAAGCACTTATAAAGACTGGGGAAGTGTTGAAGAAGCAAATATTTGGCTGGCACGCTGCGAAATGCAGCAAGATTATTTTGTACGTGCGCAGTCATTTTTAGAGGAGGTCGCACCCAAAATGCACCAAAAAAATGTGAAAAGTACTTCTATTAGAGATGACGACGAGTTTAAGAAAAAATCTAAATCACCCCCAAAAAAGAAGAAAAGTAAGTACAATCAATATCAAAAGAAGAAATCTCCAGCAGTAAAAAACAAATCAAAATCTAAAAGTAGTACTAAAACAGTTTCTCGAAAAATAACAAATAATGTCCGGCTTCAATATCACGCTGCCGAAGCAGAATACAATTTGTTAGCCCCAAACGGAGATAAGGAAATGGCAGTTAAACATATTAAATATGCTTTGCAATATAAGCCTAAGAAAGAGTTTAAAGTTCGATTGTATTTTATTTTAGGTCAGTTGCACGAAAACATGGAGAATCAACAAGCGGCTCAGAATTGGTTTTTAAAAGTAATAAGAGCAAACCCTGAATATGAAATGGAGTTTAGCGCAAGAATGCACTTAGCTTTAAATTATGATGGCACTCCATTATCAAAAAAAAAGGTAATGAAAGAGTTGAACAAAATGCTTAAAGACTCTAAAAATGAGGATTATCGTGACCAAATTTACTACGCTATCTCTGAAATTGCCAAAGTTGATGAAGATGACGCAGATAGAGAATACTACCTCGCAAAATCGGTAGCTGCTTACACGAGAAACGATTACCAAAGAACCTTTTCGGCCATCACATTAGCAGATATTTATTTTGGAGAAGAGGAATATATTCGTGCGCAGGCTTACTATGATACTGCTCTTATTTCCTTACCGCAAAATTTTCCCAACCGCGAAGGAATTATAAAAAAAGCATCTGTTCTTAAAGATTTAGTAGAAAATTTGCAAACGATTCAATTACAAGACAGTTTGCAGCGTATAGCCAAAATGAGCGAAAGCGAAAGAAGAATCTGGGTTAACAAAATGATAGCTAACTACACGGAAGAGGAGCGCAGGTTGGCTAAAGAAGAAGCAGACCGGCAATTAGCCTTGCAAGCAACACAAAATTTTGCTAATATTAATGTAAACACACAAGGACACAGCACGAAATGGTACTTTTACAACCCCGGCCTCGTAAGTCAGGGGGCGACAGAATTTTACAGACGGTTTGGAAACAGAAAATTGGAAGACAACTGGAGAATCAGCAATAAAACTGCTATATCTTTCGAAGATATGGCCGACCTGAACTTAGGTATTGAAAAACAGGAAGAAGAAGAGTTCGACGAGTTTGGAAACCTTATTAAGAAAAGAGAAACCGACCCAAAAAAACCGGAATACTATACCCAAGATTTACCCATGACTCCGGGCGCCATTGACACTTCAAACATGATTATTGTTAATGCTATGTATAATGCAGGCATCATCTACTTCGACCAATTGCAAGACCTAAAACGCTCCTACGAAATGTTAGACAAACTCATTAAACGATTCCCCAACGACGAGCTGGTACTCCCCAGCTACTTCCTGCTCTGGACCAATTACACGAAACTAAAGAATTATCCAAAAGCTGAAGAAGCTAAAAATGTAATCCTTACGAAATATCCTGAAACAGATTACGCTAAATTAATTCTTAACCCCGACTACTATAAAATATTGGCTGAGGAAGCCAAAGAACAAGAACGAAACTATGAACAAATCTTTCAAGCATTTACTAATAAGCAATGGAATCAAACCATAGAACTTGCTGATGAATTGCTCGCTACTACAAAAAACATCTCTTTAGCAGCTAAAACAATGTATTTAAGAGCGGTTGCCGTCGGACAGTTGCACAACAGCCAAGAACTGAAAACTGCTTTAACTCAAGTTATACATAATTATCCAAAAGAAAAAGTTGCAGAATTAGCAAAAATATACTTATCCACATTGTCGGATTCCGACCCATTATTGGTTTTAGAATCGAAAGATAAACCTTTTAAAGCAATTGAGGAGGTTGACGACGTTAGAGAATCGCCGTTTAATGCAGATTTGAACGAGCATCACTCTATTATCATTTTGGTGGACATTCATAAGAAGAATGTAAATGATATAAGATATGATGTTTCTAATTTCAATTCTACTTATTTCAGTTTGGAGCGTTTTAATGTTAATAGTTTTTATATTAACCAGTATGAACAAATGGTTACTATTGCCAGATTTAAAGGGAAAACAGAGGCGATGAACTATTACATTGCACTAACTACCAACGATGTATTTGCACCACTTATTGAAGACAGAAGTATTACAGTATATCCAATTTCTTCCACCAACTATAATATCTATTATACGAAATCTGAAGACCGCAGATTATACAAAAAGTTTTTCGAAGATAATTACAAGTAGTTTGGAAAGTACCCGTTATTTCATCCAACTAAGGATGGGGTTGCCTTTTTATTTTTGAGCAGGGGAAGAGAGATTCGAACTCCCATCAACGGTTTTGGAGACCGCTATTCTACCCTTAAACTATTCCCCTATCATGTAGAGACACTATTCATAGCATCTCTACTACACATCAAAGTTTAATCTAATATTTTGGTTACCTGTCCTGCACCTACGGTACGTCCACCTTCACGGATAGCAAAGCGTAGGTTCATGTTGATAGCGATTTCTGACAACAATTTCACAGTGATAGTCAAGTTGTCGCCGGGCATTACCATTTCTACTCCTGCGGGAAGGAAAACTTCGCCGGTAACGTCAGTAGTACGGAAGTAGAATTGTGGACGGTATTTGGTGTGGAATGGTGTATGGCGTCCGCCTTCTTCTTTTTTCAAGATATACACTTCAGCCTCAAACTCTTTGTGGGGTTTAATAGAACCCGGTTTCGCGATAACCATACCACGACGGATTTCATCTTTATCAATACCACGAAGTAGAAGTCCTACGTTGTCGCCGGCTTCACCTCTATCCAAAATTTTGCGGAACATTTCAACTCCGGTTACTACAGATTTAAGTTTTTCTGCACCCATACCAATAATATCTACAGGGTCTCCTGAGTTGATAACTCCGGTTTCAATTCTTCCGGTTGCTACCGTACCACGTCCGGTAATGGAGAATACATCTTCAACAGGCATTAAGAATTCTTTATCAACGGCTCTTACCGGAAGCGGAATATAGGTATCTACAGCATCCATAAGCTCCATAATTTTTTCCATCCATTTGGGTTCCATGTTCAAACCACCCAATGCAGAGCCTTGAATAACGGGAGTATTGTCGCCGTCGAAGCCGTAGAATGACAAAAGGTCGCGGATTTCCATTTCAACAAGTTCTAATAATTCGGGGTCATCCACCAAGTCAACTTTATTCATGAAAACTACCAATTTAGGAACGCCAACCTGACGTGCCAAAAGGATATGTTCACGAGTTTGCGGCATAGGGCCATCGGTTGCAGCTACTACGATGATAGCTCCGTCCATTTGGGCAGCTCCGGTTACCATGTTTTTAATATAGTCGGCGTGGCCGGGGCAGTCCACGTGTGCATAGTGACGGCTTGCCGTTTGATACTCAACGTGCGAAGTATTAATGGTAATACCACGCTCTTTTTCTTCCGGCGCATTGTCAATAGATGCGAAATCTCTTTTTTCTGATAGACCTTTCTCAGCCAACACCATCGTGATAGCTGCTGTTAATGTTGTCTTTCCGTGGTCAATGTGACCGATTGTACCCACATTTACGTGGGGTTTGGTGCGTTCAAATTTTTCTTTTGCCATTGTTTTATCAATTAAAGGGTTATAAATTTATTATCTATTTACAAAAAATAGAGGTTGTTTATCATTAATTTTGAGCCATTGACGAGAGTTGAACTCGTGACCCCTTCCTTACCAAGGAAGTGCTCTACCTCTGAGCTACAACGGCTTAGCTCCCTAAGTAATTTTTAGGGGCTGCAAAAATATATTTTTTTCATTAGTGTCCAACAAAAATAATAAATTTTGTCAGGGCAAAATCATTAAAAATTAACATCATCTTTAACCTAATTGCTTTTTCTAAAACTCAATCGCAAAAAAAATAGCGCTTACCGCGCTATAATGAGTTTCTCCGTTTTTTGTCCGGTTTCGGTTTTCAGTGTGCAGAGATAGATGCCGTTTTGAAGTTCCACTCCGGTTAGCGTAATTTTATACACACCGGCTTCGTGGGGTGTTCGGTTTTTAAGTTGGTAAACCAATTTTCCGAAATTATCAAACAGACTTATTTCTACTAACTCCGACCGGCTAAGATTATACTCAATGGTTACATCTCCCGCCGAAG
>Ga0209737_10000670_pt1 | contig 26777 bp, 17 predicted proteins | sample TergutCu122P3_FD_187284 | JGI IMG/M metagenome (GOLD analysis project Ga0209737, IMG submission 187284) | Cubitermes ugandensis P3 segment gut microbial communities from Kakamega Forest, Kenya - Cu122 P3 (SPAdes) (version 2) | ecosystem: Host-associated > Arthropoda: Insects > Digestive system... | reverse complement strand
ACTGTGCGCATGTGGCGGGCTCCTGATTGGTGTGGATACCGTAAGGATAACCCGATCACATGCGCACATCGCGTTCATCCAACTTTAATTGATTGAATTTATTGGATAATTTGTGGGGAAACATCAGGTTCAGCCCTTGCAGGGCTGGACGATGGTGCTGTCTGTCTCCGCCGGTTCCGCGTTCGCTACGCTCACGCTCCACCGACGGTTACTCATGTTGCGCGCCTGCGGCGCTGCTTGGAATGTGAGAGAAAAGCATGTCATCAGAGACCATGACGCAGCGCTTGTGTAGATACCTATGCCTTGAAGGGTAGGGAGCTTCTTTCTTCGCGGCTTCGCGCCTTCGCGCCTTCGCGTGAGAAGGTGTTTTCTGGATTCTGCGTCCAGCGACTTCGCGCAGAATGACCGCTCTTTCGTGGTTTTCGTGTTTTTCGTGGTTAAAAAGCTTTTCTGATGCCTGAAAGCCCCGCTTCATCCATCACGCCGCGCGATCCATTTTTCCACATACGCCGGCACGGCCTGTGTTGCTGGCGCGTGGACGGTTTCGTCGAAGCGCGTGGCGTTCTGGCTCGGTTCGAGGTTGAGTTCGACGGTTTTGGCGCCGTGCCGCCGCGCTTCTTCGACGAAGCCCGCCGCCGGATAGACGTGGCCGGAGGTTCCGATGGACAGGAAAAGATCGGCCTCGGCCAGCGCCCGATAGATGCGATCCATTTCCAGCGGCATTTCTCCGAACCAGACGATGTGCGGTCGCAACCGCGCCGGTGACGCGCAACAAGCGCAACGGTCTGCCGAAGTCAAATCGCCCCGCCATTCGACGGCGCGCTCGGAACGCACACAACGCGCTTTGAGCAGTTCGCCGTGCATGTGAATCACGCGCTGGTTGCCGGCGCGCTCGTGCAGGTCGTCAACGTTCTGGGTGACGAGCAAAAACCGATCGCCGAACGCTTCTTCAAGCCGCGCCAGCGCCTGATGCGCGGCGTTGGGCTGGATCGCCGGATCGTGCAACTGCCGACGTCGCTGGTTGTAAAAACGCAGCACCAGTTCCGGGTCACGAGCGAATCCTTCGGGCGACGCGACATCTTCAATGCGATGCTCTTCCCACAAGCCGTCCGCCGCGCGGAAGGTGCGGATGCCCGATTCGGCGGAAATGCCTGCGCCGGTCAAGACGACGATGCGTGGCTTGGTTCCTGATGTTGGGTGGTTCATGGCTTCCTTAAAAATGAATTAACCGCAGAGAACGCATAGGGCGCAAAGGATATCTTATTCCATTTTTACTTCAAGACAGCAACAATAATGCTCATCGTCATTCTGCGCGTAGCGAAGCGTAGTCGCAGAATCCAGACGCTGCATGGATTCCGCGACTACGCGCGGAATGACAGGGTACCTCGATCATTTATCGCTTGAAGTGGAAATGGAATTACGCGAAGGCACGAAGAGGCGAAGAAGATCAAAAAGGCGGTTTGACCGCTCGCTGACACCGCGATTTAATATGACGGCATACCCCAAAACCCAACTTTCTCCTCGCTCACCCTTTCGGCATCGCGCCGCTTCCGCTAAAATCTTTCATTCACGATAAGGAGATCAGCATGTCTATGGCGATGGCAGACCGCGATGGTTGGATCTGGTACGACGGAAAAATGGTGCCCTGGCGCGAGGCCACGACGCATGTGCTCACGCACACGTTGCACTACGGGATGGGTGTTTTTGAGGGCGTTCGCTGTTATGAGACAGAGAAAGGTCCGGCCATTTTCCGTTTGCGCGAACACACCGACCGTCTTTTCCGGTCGGCGCATATTTTCAACATGAAGCTGCCGTTCTCCAAAGACGAGATCGACGCGGCGCACATCGCCTCGATCCGCGACAATAAGTTGAAGTCCGGCTACATCCGGCCTCTGGCGTTTTACGGCTCGAACGCGATGGGCGTTGCCGCCACGTCCAACCCGGTGCATGTGATCGTCGCCGCCTGGGCTTGGGGTTCGTATCTCGGTGAAGAAGGGATGGCGAAGGGCATCCGCGTCAAAACCAGTTCGTTCACCCGCCATCACGTCAACATTCACATGGCCGGCGCCAAAGCCAGCGCCAATTATCTCAACTCGATTCTCGCCAATCAGGAAGTCGTCGCCGAGGGTTACGACGAGGCGCTGCTGCTCGACCCAGCCGGTTTCGTTTCCGAAGGGCCGGGCGAAAACATTTTCATCATCAGCAACGGCGTGTTGCACACGCCCGATTTGTCGTCCGGCGCGTTGAACGGCATCACCCGCGGCACGGTCATCCAGCTTGCCCGCGAAATGGGGCTCGACGTGAAAGAGCGCCGCATCACCCGCGACGAAGTTTATTGCGCCGACGAAGCGTTTTTCACCGGCACCGCTGCCGAGATCACACCGATCCGCGAACTCGATCTTCGTCAAATCGGCATCGGTCGTCGCGGCCCGATCACCGAAAAACTGCAAGCGCGCTTTTTCGATATCGTGCAAGGCCGCGATCCATCGAAGGCCGCGTGGCTCACTTACGTTTGACCGTGGTTCGCGCCGCGCTTTCAGCGAAAACTTTAGCCGATGCCTGATTCGTCAAGCGCCGTTTTTCGCCCATGACTTCGCCTGACCCGCGCATTTTGATCATTGCGCCGTCGTGGGTTGGTGATGCGATTCTGGCAGAGCCGTTGACGGTGTTGCTGAAAGAGCGTTACCCGCGCGGCGTCATCGACGTTTTCGCGCCCGCCTGGTGTGCGCCGGTCTATGCGCGCATGCGCTACATCCATCGCGTCATCGAAAATCCGCTGTTGCACGGCCCGCTCAACTGGCGACTGCGCAAAAGCTTGGCAAAACATCTTGCCGCCACCGGTTACACCCACGCTTTCGTATTGCCCAACAGTTGGAAGTCGGCGCTCATCCCGTACTTCGCCCGCATTCCGCAACGCATCGGTTACACCGGCGAAGCGCGTTTCAAATTGCTGAACGACCGCCGAACCTTACGCCCCGAAAGATTGCCGCGCCTCGTCGATCGCTTTGCAGCGCTCGCCTATCCCGCCGACACTGCGGCGGACAAGATCAGAACGCCGATGCCGGTGTTGGTGCCGCAACGAAATTCCCAACGCGCCGCGCTCGATGCGTTGCATCTTTCGGTCACTCCGGCGCCAGTGGCTGTTTTTTGTCCCGGCGCGGAATACGGTTCGGCCAAACGCTGGCCGCCCGAATACTTCGCCGAGTTGGCGCAACGCTTGATGCACGAAGGCTTTACCGTCTGGCTCGTCGGCTCGCCGAAAGATCGACCGATCACCGATCAAATCATCGCCGCCGTTCATTCGAACGCGCAGAACGACAACACGCCGCTCTCCCCATTACACGATCTCGTCGGCCATACCGACCTGGGCACTGCCGTCGATCTCATCGCCGCCGCGCGCGTCGTCGTCAGCAACGATTCAGGACTGATGCACATCGCCGCCGCGCTCGGTGTTCCGCTGGTCGCGCTGTTCGGCTCCTCGTCACCGACCTACACACCGCCGCTGTCACCGCATGCCCGCATCGCCAACATCGACATCGAATGCAGCCCGTGCTTCAAACGCGAATGTCCGCGCAAACACTTCAAATGTATGCGCGAGCTGACACCGCAAATGGTTTACCAACACATCGTTGCGTTGCGCTGATCGGTATCAGGGGTCAGAAGTCAGAAATCAGAAATCAGAAATCAGGAAACATCATCTCACGCGGAGACGCGGAGAAAAGCACGTCATCCTGCGCGAAGTCATAGGTCGCCGGTGAGCGCAGCGAACCGCGACATTTTTGCCTCACGCGAAGGTGCGAAGCCGCGAAGGAACGGATCTCCCCTCTCCCCTTGCGGGAGAGGGGTCGGGGGAGAGGGGAGAAGAGTGAAGGAAAGGGCTTCAAAGTGCGTTCCTTCGCGTCTCCGCGTGAAAAGAGGTTTTTCTGATTCCTGATTCCTGACCTCTGATCCCTGCCAACCCCAACCCTCCCCTTGAAGGGGAGGGGTTTTCCCACAAAAAATTATTTTTTCTTTTCTTCCTGGGACTTGCTTCTCGCTGTGTCGGCGCGGGCTTGAGGTTCTTTCTTCGCCGCTGCTTTACCGCCGGATACCGTGATGCTGTCGCCCAGCTTTTCAAGCGTTTTCTCGCCGATGCCCTTGACGTTCTGCAAATCGCCGGTGGTTTTGAACGGCCCGTTTTGCGTACGGTAATCGATGATGGCCTGGGCTTTTTCCGGCCCGATGCCGGACAGTGTTTGCAATTCTTCTTTGGTGGCCGTGTTGATATCAACGGCGGCAAAAGCGCTCAAAGAGAACAGCGCGAAAATAAGTCCAAGAATCAACTTCTTCATAATACGTCCTTTCTTGTCAAAAAAATGAATCAAGCCGACCTTCCGGCTTCCTTCCCCGCTTTGGCCACCCAAAACAACAACGGCGAAAAAATCATTCGCCGTTGTTGTTTGAAGAAATAATAAAGCCTTGATTCATGCAAGACAAGAAATAGATCGCGTCAGAATAACCCTTTGTTCATCATGTGTTATTTATCCCACGTTCGCCATAGTGAGCCGCATAAATTTTCAGACAAGGCAGCCTGATAAGCCAATACCGGAAGACAGTATGAATAATACGGCAAGGCGAAGCCAACGAAGTATGAAGGTTTATGCGGTTCACTATAACGTCTCCATGTAGCGCGCCACCCCCGTCGCCACATCGAACATTTCTTCCCGATAGCCGGCCTCCCGCAATTTTTTCAGATCGGCCTGGGTGTAGCTCTGGTATTTGCCCGCCAGTTGTGATGGAAACGGCACATATTCGATCGCGCCCGCCGCCACCCATTCCTGCAAACTGCGCGCTGCTTTCCCGTCGCGTTCCGCCAGCGCATTCAGCGTCGCCAGCGCCACCGCGTTAAAGCTCTCGGCGCGGCCTGTGCCGAGGTTGAAAATTCCCGAATGTTGCGGATGGTCGAGAAAATACAGGTTGACCTTCACCACATCTTCGACCGAGACGAAATCGCGCCGCTGTTCGCCCGCCGCGTAACCGTCCGATCCGTCAAACAGTTTTATTTTTCCGTCTTGTTTGTATTGGTTGAAAAAGTGCCAGACCACCGACGCCATGCGGCCTTTGTGTTGCTCGCGCGGACCGTAAACATTGAAATAACGCAAACCGACGATCGGCGCCGTTTGTTCGGGCAAAATACGCCGCACCGATTGATCGAACAGAAATTTCGAATAGCCGTAAACGTTCAACGGCGCTTCGTGGGCGCGTTCTTCGACGAAGGTTTTTCCCGCGCCGTAAACGGAGGCGCTCGATGCGTAAATCAGCGGAACATCGTTGTTCTGACAATGCTCGAGCAGCGTCATCGAATAGCGGTAATTGTTGCGCATCATGTAGCCGCCGTCGGTTTCCATCGTGTCCGAGCAGGCGCCCTGATGCAGAATTGCGCGAATGTCGTCGTCGAAATCGCCCTGCTCGAGACGATCGAGAAATTCGTCGCGGTCGAAATAATCGGCGATGTCACAGTCCACCAGATTCTTGAATTTGTCGGCGCGCGCCAGATGATCGACCGCGATAATTCGGTTTTCGCCGCGCGCGTTCAGCGCCTTCACCAGATTGGCGCCGATGAACCCCGCCGCGCCTGTGACTACGATATACACATCAACTCCTTAATCGTTTCTTGAAAACTTTTCCCGATCATCGTTACAATTCAAAATCAATCCGGCCAACTTCAGTCGTGATGAAACGCACGCGCCTGGTAATGCCGCACAACAGTTGATAAGGAATCGAGCCAGACCAGCGCGCCACTTCTTCCACCGGCAAACCATCGCCCCACAAAAGCACCGGACTGCCGACGCGCGCTTCGGGAATGTCGGTGATGTCAACGGTGATCATGTCCATCGACACCCGTCCGGCGAGTGTTGCCAGTTTCCCCGCCACACGAACCGGCGTACCGTTGCGCGCCGTCACCGGATAACCGTCCGCATAACCGCAAGCGACAACGCCGATGCGCGTCGGTCGCGTCGTTTTGAAAACATCGCTGTATCCGACGTATTGACCGGCGGGCACGTCTTGCACCGCGATCAACTCCGAACGTAAAGACATCACCGGTTGCAGATCCAGCGAAGCCGCCGTCCGCTCCGGCAGCGGCGACACTCCGTAGAGCATCAATCCCGGGCGCACGATGTCGCCGCCGACATCGCTGAAACGCAACACGCCCGCCGAATTGGCGATCGTCCGCGGATATGGCAATCCCCGACACGCTTCTTTGAAAATCGCCAGCGGCGCTTCGGCGCCCGCTCGCGTTTCCGCCTGTCCCAGGTGCGTCATCAAACGCAGCGCCGCGACCGCCGACGAAGCGTTCAGCCGCTCGCACATCATGGCAACCTCGTTGGGCTTGATGCCCAGACGGTTCATTCCGGTATTGACCTTCAGAAAAACTTCCAGCGACCGCTTCAATTTGGTTCGTTCGAGAATCGCCACTTGCTCGGGATGATGCACGACCGCCGCGATTCGGTGCTTGGAGATTTCGCGCAAATCCTCCTCGGAGAAAAAACCTTCGAGCAACAACAAGCGCCGCGTGTAATGCTGCCTCCGCAACGCGACGGCAGCGTCCAGCTCCAACAAAGCCAGTCCTTCCGCGTTGCCAAGCGCCGGGAGCACCCGAAACAGCCCGTGCCCATAGGCATCGGCTTTGACAACAGCCAAAGCTTGCGCGCCTTGAACGCATTGATGAACGCGGTCAAGGTTGTGACGTAATGCTGCCAGATTGATCTGGGCAACAAGTTGGCGCGAGAATGAGGGCATAGGCACTTCTCCGGCAGATCCGAGAGAGTTTAGATTATCCTAAAAACCTCAGTTGGACGCGCTCACCCAATGGGTGAATGGTGAAAATAGCGTCAAAGCAAATCTCCATGCGGTTCTCCATCTTTTTATAAGCGGTCAACTGAGGTTTTTAGGATTATGCCACACCTGAAACATCTCTCCTTTGCTTCTTCGGGGTTATAACCCAAGAACCGTTTGGAGAGGAAAACACACACCATCCCCACGCAAGTCCTCCACCCCGATCAAAATCACTTCGGGGGCAGGCTCTTGAAGGGAAAAGTCGTCTCGGAAAAAAGAAAGCCCACCAGGAGGGGGTGGGCCAAAGGGGGTCTTCTCCGTGGAGAGGGAAGTGTTAATTCCCATCGCAGGATTACGTTTTGGAGCCGACATGTGAACGTCTGTTCATACTATGCCGACGCCATCGACATGGTGCTGTCCATCAAGCACGCACGCGAAAAACCGTGTCAGACAAGTACTAAAGCAGGAATCGTGCCAACAAAAAAATAATTTTATTTTCTTTTTGTTTTCAAATGGTTAGCGTAATGTCGGGCACTTTTTTTCTTGTGCAGGAGAAATTTCCCCTTTCCTTTTTGTCTCCAAAAAGAGACAAAATTAGCGGCATAAATATAGGTAACTGATTTTAAACGATTTTTTCTGTCGCTAATTTGAGACGGCGAAAAGCATAAAAGCAGCCAAAACGGGCTTTATCCATGCCCGCTCGATGATAAATTGCGGTTAATCATTGATTTATAAAGGAACCGGCTTCACCCGTCCAACTGTTGCCTGAATCGGAATGGCATGACGCCGCGTTAGTCTTCGTCCTTCTCTTCTTTGAACATTGATAGATCAAGGTTATGGCGCTCCATGAGTTTATAAAATTCTGTCCGGTTGCGTTTGGCTTTGTTCGCCGCCCGCGTCACGTTGCCGCCGGTCATTTTGAGCAGGCGCACCAGATAGTCACGCTCGAAGGTGCGACGCGCTTCATCGAGCGACGGCACCGAATCGGTTTCCTCCCGCAGGGCTTTCTGGATCAACGAAGTGGGAATCACCGTGGTCGCCGCCAGCGCCAGCGCCTGTTCGATAACGTTCAACAACTGCCGGATGTTGCCCGGCCAGGGCGCTGTCGTCAGCAAATCCATCGCTTCGGGCACCAGGTTCGGCACGACCGCCTTGCCATAGCGGTCGCCCAGTTTCTCAAGGAAATGCGCTGCTAACAGCGGGATATCCTCGCGCCGCTCCGACAGCGGCGGCAAATGCAGCGACACCACATTCAGCCGGTAATAAAGGTCTTCGCGGAATTTATGGGTCTCCAGCAAGTTTCCCAGATCGCGATGCGTGGCAGAAATGATCCGAACATCGACCGGCGTTGTTTTGGTGGAGCCCACTGGCCGCACTTCGCGCTCTTGCAGTGTTCTCAGCAACTTGACCTGCAACGGCAGCGGCATGTCGCCGATTTCATCGAGGAACAAGGTGCCGCCATGCGCCGCCTGAAACAATCCCGAATGTTCGCCGACCGCGCCGGTAAACGCCCCGCGCACATGCCCGAACAGTTCGGACTCCAGCAAGTCGCTGGGAAGCGCCCCGCAGTTGATCGCAATGAACGGCTTGTCGGCGCGTCGGCTCGCCCGATAAATCGCGCGCGCCAGCACTTCTTTGCCCGTTCCCGACTCGCCAAAAATCAACACGCTGGCTTCGGATTCGGCGACCAGCCGCGCCTGCCGCAACAAATCTTCCATGTACGGCGAGCGGGTGATGATGTCGCGCCGCCAACTGTCGTTATCGTTCGTCTCGGTCGGCCCTGCCGTCAAGCGCAGACCGGCCGACACTTTTTCCATCAATTCCTGACTCTCGAACGGCTTGGTCAGAAAACCGAACACGCCGCGCTCGGTCGCCGCCACCGCTTCGGGGATCGTGCCGTGCGCCGTCAGAATGATGACCGGCAATGTCGGGTGTCGCCGGTGCAGTGCGTCAAACAATTGCATCCCGTCCATGCCGGGCATCCGCAAATCGGTAATCACCAGCGATGGCGGCGTCACTTCGATCATCGCCAGCGCCCGTTCGCCGCTCTCGGCGGTTCGCACACGATAGCCCGCCGACGACAGGCGCAAAGTGATCAGTTTTAGAAGGTCTATATCGTCATCGACAAGAAGAATGTCCGCAACCCTATCCATACTCTCCCTTTATGGTCGTCTCGATGGCGTTCTGGACGGCAACGCTTTGCTGTCGGGCATCCGCTCCTCCAGCAACAGACGATCAACATCTCTCAACGCATCCAGCTTCTGCAACGCCCGCTGCTTTTCCTGAATCTGCGCGCGCAAGATACTCGCCAGATGCCGCAACGACGCCGATGCTCTTTCACTCTTGGTCACCGTCTCAAGCATCAGCAACGCCCGCTGATCGCCAAGCCCGGAAGGATGCAACGACAACAGATACGCCAACCGAACGCGGTTACCGTTCTCGCCGCCCTGAGCCCCCGCTATTCTGTTGCTCAGTTCTGTTTGCGTGCGTTGCGCTTCCTCGGCGCCCAAACTCCAATAACGCGCCAAATCTTCGAGCAGTTTTTGAAACCTGGCATGATCTTCAAGCTGTTTCCGCAACTGTGCTTCTTCCGACGCTGCGGCGGCGTCACGCTCCGCGTCCTCTATCGACGGCGCCGTCAGCGCCTCCTCCGGCGTCGGCGCGTCAACAACAGACGGCGGCGTCTCTTCTTTCTGCTCCTGTTCCGGCGCAACAGGCGATACCGCACACCCGGCCACGAAAAACGCTGCCCCTGCGATGTAAGCGAAACGGTATTTCCAATCGAAAAACGACTTCATCAGGAAGCTCCTTGCGTGGTTGTTCTTTGCCTGCTGTTCTCGATGAGCGGCAAAGTGCTGGTCCAGAACGGCAGCCGCAAAACCAGACGCGCGCCGCTGCGACCATCAGAACGTTTTTTAGCCGAGATACGCCCGCCGTGCGCCAGCACGTACTCCCGGGCAATGGTCAACCCCAACCCGGAACCTTTGACGCGATTATCCGTCGGCTGGCTCCCCTGATAGAACGACTCAAAAACCCGTTCGCGCTCACTCTCGGGAATCCCCGGGCCTTCGTCGATGACCTCCAGGCGCGCGCAGTCTTTGTCCACACTCATCAGCAATTGAATTTTGCCCAACCTCGGCGAATACTTGATCGCATTGGAAATCAGGTTATCGACGACCGTCGTGATTTTTTTGACGTTGCCGGTCACCAGCAACGGCAACAGTTTTTCCTCGAACGAAATCAGCCGCGTCCAGGCCGCCAACCGATGGTCGCGGACAACATGATGAACGATATCAGCCAGATCCACCGGCAATAACACGCTCGGTTCCGTGACCCGCGATTGGTGGTACTGCAACAAATCCTCAATCATTCGCTGCAACGACAACGTATTCTCGCGGACAATATACAGAATTTCGCGTTGCTCGTCGTTCAGATTGCCGCCGATACCGTCGCGCAACAGCTCATTGCCTTCACGAATCGCCGTCAACGGCGTTTTCAATTCATGCGACAGATTGCGCAAAAACTTTGTTTGCTGTTCTTCGAGCGTTTGCAATCGCGCCCGCAACCATTCGAGGCGTTGCCCCAGATAACGCAGATCCGAAGGCCCCTGAACCTCAATCTCCTTCGAGAATTCCGCCGCCCCCAATTGCCGGATCGCCTGATCGATCTGCTGAACCGGACGGGCAATCAAAAACGTCAACGATATCGCCAGAAAAACCGCCATCCCCAGCGACGGCCACAACAAAATCTGCCACTTCTTGCGCCCCGCATCCGCCGTTTCCTGCAACTGATCCACCGACGTTATCGCCATCGTGTAAGCCACCTGCTGAACCGCCTGCGCATACGCCACGAAGTCACGATAACCACTGATGATCTGCGCCACATTCTCCCTGTTGTTCTGGAACCTCTGAAGAATTTGAAAAAGCCGCGCCTCTTCCTCCATCGCAATCTGAAAATGCTCGTTTTCGTCCGTTGAAACCAGCGGCGTCAACTGCGCCTGCGTATCGGTCAGCACTTCGCGCACCCGCACATAATCATTGAGTATCGCGCGATCCTCGAGAACCGTGTACTGCCGCGCCAAACGCTCCAGCGTTGTTGCCTGCTCAAGAAATTGCCGCGATAATCGTGACACCGTGACAGAATTGAACACATTCTCACGGCTTTGCCTGGTCAATTCGTTGAGCACCGTATTGAGTTCGATCAACGCAAAGACGAGCGGCACGCTGACCAGGAAAAAGCCAAGCGAAATGAATTTGACGAGTGATCGCGGATAATACACGATGGTGTCTTTATGAATGATGAGCTTGTCGAAACGCCCACCGGATGTGAGATGTCATACACTATACCAGCGATTTTAGCGAATCCGAAACTTTACCGTTCGCCTTTTCCATTCGCCCTCATCGCCGCAAAAGCGCGGAACGGCGTCGTCGGGCAAGGCGGCCAGCTTCCCTGGCGGCTTCCGGAGGATCTTCGGCACTTTCGGGAAATTACAACAGGTCACACCGTCGTCATGGGGCGAAAAACCTGGGAGTCCCTGCCGCGCGCCTTGCCGCAACGTCAAAACATCGTCGTAACCCGCAACACCGCCTACACCGCCTCCGGCGCACAAACCGTGCCAAGCCTGGAAGCCGCGCTGGCCGCCGCCACCGAACCCGCCCCCGTCTTCTGCATCGGCGGCGGCGAACTCTACCGGCAGGCGCTGCCCCTCTCCTCCGTCCTTTTCCTCACCGAAATCGACGCCGACTTCGACGGCGACACCTTCTTCCCGCCGCTCGATCCCGCCGACTGGCAGCGCGTCATCCACCTGCCGCACACACAAACCGCCAGCCCCGGGCTGCGCTATGCCTTCAACGTTTACCTCAGGAATCGGGCATAGGTTGCGGGTGAGCGCATGCGAACCCCAACATCTGGAATCGGGCATAGGTTGCGGGTGAGCGCATGCGAACCCCAACATCTGGAATCGAGTATAGGTTGCGGGTGAGCGCATGCGAACCCCAACATCTGGAATCGAGTATAGGTTGCGGGTGAGCGCATGCGAACCCCAACATCTGGAATCGGGCATAGGTTGCGGGTGAGCGCATGCGAACCCCAACATCTGGAATCGGGCATAGGTTGCGGGTGAGCGCACGCGAACCCCAACATCTGGAATCGGGCATAGGTTGCGGGTGAGCGCATGCGAACCCCAACATCTGGAATCGGGCATAGGTTGCGGGTGAGCGCACGCGAACCCCAACATCTGGAATCGAGTATAGGTTGCGGGTGAGCGCATGCGAACCCCAACAACCGGTCTCACGCGAAGGCGCGAAGCCGCGAAGAAGAAAAGCCCCCTTTTCAAAGGGGGTGCCCGCTGAAGGCGGGCGGGGGTTTGAAGCCCTTCTCCTGTGTGCGCTTTTCCGATGCAGGGGTTTAGAGCGCTTTCTGTTTAGTTGCGCACACTTTCGCGTTGCGCCGTTTTGTTCCCTCCCCTTCAAGGCATAGGTATCTACACAAGTGCTGCGTCATGGTCTCTGATGACATGCTTTTCTCTCACATTCCAGGCAGCGCCGCAGGCGCGCAACATGAGTAACCGTCGGTGGAGCGTGAGCGTAGCGAACGCGGAACCGGCGGAGACAGACAGCACCATCGCCCAGCCCTGCAAGGGCTGAACAGACATTATTCAGCCCTTGCAGGGCTGGGGGGGTGTTAGATGTTCGCTTCCCGCCGGTTTCGCTCGCGATGCTCGCTCCACCGACGGTTACTCACATTATGCCCCTGCGGGGCAGAACTGCGATCCACGCCATGTGCCCATACCGTAGATGTATAGATGCCTATGCCTTGAAGGGGAAGGAGTTCCGCGCCTTCGCGTGAAATGACGTTTTTCTGATACCTGACATCTGACATCTGACTTCTGACATCTGACTTCTGACATCTGACATCTGACCTCTGACCTCTGACAGCGAGAAAATCCTCATTTCACTCCCGCAACCGCCGTTTTTTTGCGATAATGCCGCCTCAGCCCAACCCAAGCCGGGATGGCGGAATTGGTAGACGCAGCGGACTCAAAATCCGCCGGTAGTGATACTGTGAGGGTTCGAGTCCCTCTCCCGGCACCACAGAATCATCCGAAGCCGTCCGATAAAATCCATCGGGCGGCTTTTTCATAGATAGAGAAAGAGCCTCTCGCATCAAAAAAGCGGGGGCGTAGCACAACCCACCACGAAACCTTCAGCCAGAGCGTTTTGCAAGAGGCTCAAATATAAAAAACCAGCGCGGCAACCGCTGTCGGTCCTGCCGCCGCCAGAAACAGCCCGAGCGGACTGACGGCGCCGTCTTCAAAGCAGCCTTTCAGGATAGCGATTCCGGCGGGGTTGGGCGCGTTGGCGATCACGGTCAAGCCGCCGCCGACGATGGCGCCAGCCACAACGGAATACCTGAACGCCGCATCGGTGCCCTGCACCAGCGACGCCAGATACGTCAGCGCCGCGTTGTCAACAAACGGCGTCAGCGCCATCGCTCCCCAGTACACGAGCTCCGGCGACATGCCGCTCAACGCCGGTTGCAACCACCAGGTCTGTATGCCGCCCAGCACGACCAAACCGCCGAGAAAGAACGCCACTAACATGCTTTCGCGCAACATCATTGTTTGATTCTGAAACTGCGGATACGCCGTGGCCAGTCCCAGAAAAATCAGCAGCATCGGAATAAAGATTTCGGGGTAGTGCGCAAAATAAACGACCCCGGCCAGAAAAACAAAATGGATCGCGCGCACGAACAAGGGGATGGGCGTTTCCCCGACCGCCGGTTCACGCGCTTCTCTGACGATGGCTCTCCGGAAAAGATAGCTGACCACCAGCGCGTTGATGACCACCACCAGCGCCGCGCGCCAGCCGAACGTAGTCATCATGAACGCCAGATCCCAGTCCCAGGAACTCGCTATGATCAATATCGCCGGCGCCGCGTAGGGCGTCAGCACGCCGCCGATCGACACGTTGACGAACAACACGCCGATCGTCGCGTATTTGACTTTTTGCGGCATCGTGGGCGAAAGAAACGTATCGCGCAGCATCAGCGCCGCCAGCGTCATCGCCGCCGGTTCAGTAATCAGCGAACCGAACAGCGGAATCACCGACATGGTTAGAAAATAAAGCAGCAGCGGTTCCCGCACCGGCAAGGGCTTGGCGATCCACCGCGACACCCAACGCACACCATCACGCACCGACGAAGTGATCGGGCGGCTCGCCGCCACCACCATGATGGCGAAAACGAACATCGGCTCGGTGAAACGTACCTGACTGATATGCTGCAAAGTCTCGGCGCGCCCCACATAAGCGAACATAAACGAGATCAGCACACCTGCCCAAAGCCCAAAGACCACTTCGACTTCGCCCAGCAAATGGCAAAGACCGGCGTGCGCCGGAAAGCGATGGCTCAAGTGCGCAAAATAGCTGGAAGCGAAGGTGTGTGCGACCGCCAGCGCAAAAAGCACCGTGCTGATGATCTCGATCACAGAAACAGAAGCCATAAAAAAATCACGAATATGTCTAACCTACCAAGAGCCAGTCACCCTGCGATGACCCCTTGCGCCAACATGGGAATATAACAGGACTTTGGTTTCTGATTTCATTCTCCCGCGAACTTTTCCGAAACCCTGACGCAAAAACGGCGAGCTTTCGCTCGCCGTTCTATTCAAACCTGGTCGGGGTGAGAGGATTCGAACCTCCGGCCTCTACGTCCCGAACGTAGCGCTCTACCAGGCTAAGCTACACCCCGAATATGCCAAATGCCGCTAATACGATCTCCCTAACACGACCGCCCAACGGCAAAGGCCGATAATTGTATCAGGGTTTCCTTGTATGGCGAAGCGGGTTCTGCTTCCAGACATGCCGCTGCTCTGGCCGCCTCGTCGCGGGCGCGCGCCTGCGTGTAAGTCAGCGCGTCCGTTCGCTTCAAAACCGCGACCAGCGGCGCAAAATCGGACAGCCCGCCGTCCTCATGGGCGTGTTCAATCGCATGACGCACCACCGCCACATCATCCGCCGACCCGACCGCCATCGCGCGAATCAACGGCAACGTCATTTTGCCCTCGGCCAGATCGTCCCCCAGATTCTTGCCTATGGCGGCAGCATCGCCGGTGTAATCCAGCAAATCGTCCATGATCTGAAACGCCGTCCCCAGATACATCCCGTAATCGGCGAACGCCGCTTCGCGCGCTTCATCGACCCCCGCCAACAACGCGCCCAGACGGCTCGCCGCCTCGAACAGTTTGGCCGTCTTGCGCCGGATCACCTCGATATACGCCTGCTCGTCGAGATTCACATCGCCGGCATTCACCAACTGCTGCACCTCACCGGCGGCGATCACATTGGTCGCGTCGGCCAGAATTTGCAACACACGCATCGAATCCACCGACACCATCATCTGAAACGAGCGCGAATAAAGAAAATCGCCGACCAGCACCGATGCGGCGTTACCGAACTCGGTATTGGCCGTGGGACGACCGCGGCGCTGCGCCGATTCGTCAACCACATCATCGTGCAACAGCGTCGAAGTATGAATCATCTCGACCACCGCCGCCAACGTATGATGATGAACGCCGCGATAACCGCAGGCGCGGGCGACGAGCAACAACAGCGCCGGCCGCAAACGCTTGCCGCCGCTGCCGATGATGTAATCGGCCACACTGCGCACCAGCAACACATCCGAATCGAGACCGGCGCGCAAAACGCGATCCACCGCCGCCATGTCGTCGGCCACCGCCTGTTTGAGAAAATCGATTTGCACGTTGATTGAATTGGATACCGAATGACGATATTGTAAACCAGGACAGCCCCTGCCGTCATTCTGCGCGGAGCGAAGCGTGTCATCCTGCGCGAAGTCGCAGGACGCAGAATCCACAAAAATCATCTCACGCGGAGCCGCATAGGTCGTGGTGAGCGGCCTTTAGCCGCGAGCGAAGCGTGGCGGGAACCGCGACGTTTTGACCTCGCGCGAAGACGCGAAGCCGCGAAGGAGCGAATCTCCCCTCTCCCCTTGCGGGAGAGGGGGCGGGGGAGAGGGGTAAAAGCAAGCGTAGCCATCAGAGGTCAGAGGTCAGGGATCAGAAAAGCCCCCTTTTCAAAGGGGGTGCCCGCCGAAGGCGGGCGGGGGTTTGAAGCCCCTTCCTCCGCTTGCGGGGAAAGGCGGGGATGGGGGTATCAGGAATCAGAGGTCAGAGGTCAGAAATCAGAACGTAGGGGCGCGATTTATCGCGCCCTGTTTTGCCTCACGCGAAGCCGCGAAGGAGCGAATCTCCCCTCTCCCCTTGCGGGAGAGGGGGCGGGGGAGAGGGGTTGGCAGGAATCAGAAAAACCATTTCACCGCAAAGAACGCAAAGAAACGCATAGAGCGCAAAGAAGAAACCTCACGCGGAGCCGCATAGGTCGTGGTGAGCGGCCTTTAGCCGCGAGCGAAGCGTGGCGGGAACCGCGACGTTTTTGCCTCACGCGAAGGCGCAATCAGGAATAAGAGGTCAGAGGTCAGGGATCAGAAAAGCCCCCTTTTCAAAGGGGGTGCCCGCCGAAGGCGGGCGGGGGTTTGTTGAAAAAGAATTAACCGCAAAGAACGCATAGAGCGCAAAGAAGAATTCTCACGCGAAGGCGCGAAGCCGCGAAGAAATCGAACGCGCTACACAAATGCGCCGTCATTCCCGCGAAAGCGGGAATCCAGGAAAGTAGCCTCGCGAAGATGGAAAACATGTGCTTTGTCGATGCAACGGTTTGAAAGTTTGAGGTTGGAATAGCTGGATCCCCGCTTTCGCGGGGATGACGGAATCCTTCTTCGCGGCTTCGCGCCTTCGCGTGATAACAAACAGGGCGCGATAAATCGCGCCCCTACGGACAAAACGTATCGACAATGCCGTAGGGGCGGCAACCTGCCGCCCGCAACGTTACAAACCCCCGTCGGCTTCGCCGACACCCCCTTTGAAAAGGGGGCTTTTTTCTTCGCGCCTTCGCGCCTTCGCGTGAGAGTTGTTTTTGCTGGGATTCGCTTCGCTCATCGCAAGCCTACGCACTTGAATCGTTTTTGGAGCGCGGGCGTCCCGCCCGCAATTTTGACCTCACGCGAAGGCGCAATCAGGAATCAGAGGTCAGAGGTCAGGGATCAGAAAAGCCCCCTTTTCAAAGGGGGTGGCCGCCGAAGGCGGACGGGGGTTTGTTGAAAAAGAATTAACCGCAAAGAAACGCATAGAGCACAAAGAACGCATAGAGCGCAAAGAAGAATTCTCACGCGAAGGCGCGAAGCCGCGAAGAAATCGAACGCGCTACACAAATGCGTCGTCATTCCCGCGAAAGCGGGAATCCAGGAAAGTAGCCTCGCGAAGATGGAAAACATGTGCTTTGTCGATGCAAAGGTTTGAAAGTTTGAGGTTGGAATAGCTGGATCCCCGCTTTCGCGGGGATGACGGAATCCTTCTTCGCGCCTTCGCGGCTTCGCGTGAGAACAAACAGGGCGCGATAAATCGCGCCCCTACGAGCAAAACGTATCGACAATGCCGTAGGGGCGGCAACCTGCCGCCCGCAACGTTACAAACCCCCGTCGGCTTCGCCGACACCCCCTTTGAAAAGGGGGCTTTTTTCTTCGCGGCTTCGCGCCTTCGCGTGAGGCAAAACAGGGCGCGATAAATCGCGCCCCTACGTTCTGACTCCTGATTGCGCCTTCGCGTGAGGCAAAACGTTGGGGTTCCCGCCACGCTTCGCTCGCGGCTAAAGGCCGCTCACCGCCAACCTATGCCCCTGAATAACAAAAACGCACGGGCGGCATTGCCGCCCGTGCGTTTTACGATCACACCCCATCTATTGACTCTTGGGGGGCCACCCTCTCCCCGATTACGGGAGATCTCTTATTAATTCCCGTCCTTGCATAGGGAGTGTGTAGGAGGGCGGGGAGAGGGCGGCATAGACGATTACCGTTGAACGATCGCTGTCCTCCGTCTGATGCCCACCGCCGCCAGACCCGCCAGCAACAAACCGAGCGCGATCAGCGCAGCGCTTCCGGTGGTCGGGATCGGCGAGGTATTCGGGTCATTGCGCGCACCGATCACCAGATAGATCTGGTTGGCGGCGTTATCCACTTCCAACGTGTAGTTGAAGTTTCTGATCCTGCCGCTGTGCGCCGGAAGCGCTCCGTTAAAGGCGGTCGCTTCCAGGAGCACGAACTCCTGTCCTTGCGCCAACGGCGTCACAGGTGCGCCGGCGAAATCCACATCAATCCTCAAGTTGCTGAGATCGACCGGCGTCGTCACGTTAAGCTTCGGAAGAAGCGCCCTGCCAGCCGCAAAGTTCGCGGGAAGCGTAAAGTTCAGTCTCTGGAAGCCCTCCAGTGCAGTCACCGTCAGACTGCGAACAGTGGGATCCAGGCGCAGATTCAACGTGTTGCCGGTAGAAGTGATGGGAGGCATAGCAACGCCAAAACAAGAAACTCCACCATAAAGCCCGACGCCCGCCGCAAAGTTCGGAGTGCCAGAGATCGTCACGGTATTGTTCGTGGCAGCGCCCAGGCCGAGCCAACTACAAATATCCGCGGCAAAGATGTTGCCATCTACCACCGCATTGCCGCTGATCTCGATACTGCTGTTCGAGACTGTCGCGCCGCCATAGGTGTGCCAAATGGCTCCGGCATAGATGTCACCCGTTACGCTGCCGCCAGTGATAAAGATTTTGTTGTTATTTGCGGTGGCCGTACCCGTGGCAGGGTCGCCAAGAGCAGCAGAGAAAGAGGAGGCTTCGGGTTTCCCGCCGTAGATGCCGCCGGTGACGGTGCTGTTCGTGATCCTGATTTCGTTGTTCGAAACGTTGGCGCTGGCGTCAAAACTGTCCGCATGTCCGCCGAAGATAGGGCCGCTACGCACGGTGCTTCCTGTAATGATGATTCTGCTTCCCGAAATAGTGGCGTTACCATCGGTGCTTTCAGCATCGCCGCCACAGACCTCCTCCACCGAACTGTTGGTAATGGTGATGGTGTCATCGTTGTTGGTGCGCGAAATGGCCGCAGAACCGGTGTCGCTCCACGCCCTTGCGGACAGAACCTCAAGTACCGTACTGCCTTCAACGATGATTCTGTTGTTCACAGCGGACGCGTTGCCATCCGCTTCGACGTGAGCGCCTATGATCGCAGCAGAAGAAGCTGGGGCATGATTAGTGTTGGTAACAGTGACCAGGTTGCCCGTAGCTGTGCCCGTTCCGCCGCTGCCTTTCGCTTGTCCGCCAATGGCAGCGCGCGCCTGTCCGCCGTTAATAGTAACCGAGTTGTTCGTGACCGAAGCACCGGCACTGTCGCTCTCAGCAAGCCCGCCCCAAACATCGCCGGCCACATTGCCGGTGTTTTCGACACTAGCCTCGTTGCCTAAAGCCGTGGCAGCTCCGTCACTGTACGCATACCCGCCGTGAACGGCTCTGGTCACCGCACCACGGATGGTCGCTTCATTGTAGTAAGCTCCGGAAGTACCACTACTGAGATAAACCTCTCCGCCGGAAACCCAGCCGCCCACGGAACCGGTTGCTTCAACGAAAACCTTGTTTCTATCGACGTTGGCGTTACCAAAATCGGCAAACCCGCCGTAAACATAATCCGTTACCGCGCCTCGGATGGTAACCATGTTACCGAAAACGATACCCGCGTCAATGAAATTAAACCCGCCGTAAACGTCTCCGGGCACGGTTGCGCCGTTTTGCAGCGTAACGGTGTTGCCCGTAAGAGAAATGCTTTGGCTGGGGCAAACGGCGACTGCGGGGGGACCAAAGTCCTCATCCACGCCCACGCCCCAGCAACCAATGTCTTGCAGACCCGCAGGTGGGCGTTCTACGGTTACCCCTTGCGCCCAAACCGCCGTAGAAACGGAAAAACCGAGGGCTAGAACTGCGCCGCCCAAAACGTGAACCAATGATCGCTTCATGAGAAGACTCCCTTCAATAGAAGAAATACGTGCTTATGAAAAAAACAAAAAAGCCCTGCCTTCCGGCGGAAAACAGGACTGTAGGAACCGTTGCTTTACAAAAAGACCACCCACCCTTCGCGACGCGCGCGTCGGCTGGAAAGAAATAAACGAGCGGAAAGCGCAACAAACCCCGGAATCGGAACATGCCAAACCCATCGGCTCTTGCGCCGGAAAAGCGGAACTGTTTTTCCCCACCTTCACTCCCCTGTTCTTTCTTTTGGTCTTCCCGAATGCACTCAACAAACAGTACACATAAACGTCATGCGAAATAATTCTAACTTAGTAACAATGTGCCAGATCAGAAACAAATGACAAACGGGATTTTGTTACACAGACTGTTGGAAAAAAGCATCATGTTTATCCATTTTGTCGCAGTTTGTCGCTCATTGGAGACAAGTTATGAACATAAGCGCCGACGAACGGTTGGCTTTTGCCGACGAACGGCGCGGAGGGTTTTTTGTGCTGCGGTCGTTGCGGTTGAATCGTTTTTGGAGCGCGGGCGTCCCGCCCGCAACAAACCCCCGTCGGCTTCGCCGACACCCCCTTTGGAAAGGGGGCTTTCCTTCTTCGCGGCTTCGCGCGAGAGTTGTTTTTGCTGGGATTCGCTTCGCTCATCGCCAGCCTACGCACTTGAATCGTTTTTGGAGCGCGGGCGTCCCGCCCGCAATTTGGCCTCACGCGAAGGCGCAATCAGGAATCAGAGGTCAGGAATCAGAAAAGCCCCCTTTTCAAAGGGGGTGGCCGCCGAAGGCGGACGGGGGTTTGTTGAAAAAGAATTAACCGCAAAGAACGCATAGAGCGCAAAGAAGAATTCTCACGCGAAGGCGCAATCAGGAATCAGAGGTCAGAGGTCAGGAATCAGAAAAGCCCCCTTTTCAAAGGGGGTGGCCGCCGAAGGCGGACGGGGGTTTGTTGAAAAAGAATTAACCGCAAAGAACGCATAGAGCGCAAAGAAGAATTCTCACGCGAAGGCGCGAAGAAATCGAACGCGCTACACAAATGTGCCGTCATTCCCGCGAAAGCGGGAATCCAGGAAAGTAGCCTCGCGAAGATGGAAAACATGTGCTTTGTCGATGCAACAGTTTGAAAGTTTGAGGTTGGAATAGCTGGATCCCCGCTTTCGCGGGGATGACGGAATCCTTCTTCGCGCCTTCGCGTGATAACAAACAGGGCGCGATAAATCGCGCCCCTACGAGTGGTGGATGGCTCTCCGCATGAGCAAAGGTTTGAAACCCGCCCCTACAAGACCACGCCTTCGTTTGAAATGTTGTTTTTCTGATTCCTGATTCCTGATTCCTGATTCCTGATTCCTGATTCCTGATTCCTGATTCCTGATTCCTGATTCCTGACCTCTGATCCCTGATGGCTGACCTCTGACCCCTGATGCCTGACCTCTGATCCCTGATGCCTGACCTCTGATCCCTGATAACCCCATCCCCACCCCAGCCCTCCCCTTGAAGGGGAGGGAGCGCCCTCTCCCCCTCCCTTCTCCCGCAAGCGGGAGAAGGGAGAATAGTAAAGGGGTGGGCTTAGGTATGATTATTTTCCGAAGAACTTATCGGGACGCACGATCAATGCGCGGTAGTGTTGCTGGTTCGGCTTGTCTGACATCACGTCGATTTCGACTTTGATTTCTTTGGTTTTGTAGTCGATTTCGTTCAGTTTGCCGATGGTCGGTTTACCCGCTTCAAACAGATGGATCGAGCCGCCGAAGCCGAACATGGTGTTGCGATCCGGCATGTATTCGGTGATCGAGGTGATCGGGCTGTACCAATCGTAACCGCGCTCTTTGCCGTATTCCCAGACTTGTTGAACGGTCATGTTCTTTTCGTCGATCTTGTATTCAACAAAACGGGAATATTTGTCGGTTTGAAGCGCCGGTTGTTCGAGGAAACGCGCATCACCGTTGTCGAAAACGGTCAAGGTTCCCTTGCTCGACAACCAAGCCGTGTGCTGTGTGTAGGAAAAATCGAAATCGCTGTTTTCGCAACGCCCGTTTTCATCGCACTTGATCGGTTTGCCGTTGGCCTCAACAGGTTTCAACAGTTTCTTCGACAACGCTTCATTCCAGCCTTTTGACGGCGCCAGAATCCATTTCAGTTTCTTGTCACGACCGACTTTCACGATGCCCTGATGACGCGCCGACAGAATGATCGAATCGTCTTTCGGATCGTACTCGATGGAGTTGATGTGTATCCAGTTGCGCCCCGGGCCGACACCGAGCGCATCGCCGAACGGTGTGTTCGGTTCCAGCTTGGCGGTTTTTCCGGCCATCTCCAGATCGACGTTGACGCACACCGCGCCGGCGTCCATCGCGCCCAGCAACGCATCACGCAACGGGTCGAGAATCTGCGTCAAATCCCACATATCGACGACACGCCCGGTTCTGTCCACTTCAAGAATGTGGTCGCGGATGGTGTGGACACGAATGCCGTCGTCGCGGCGATAGCTGCGTTTGCCGACGCGCAGCAGCACGTTACCGTTCGGCATTTCGCGCGTTTCATGGGTCGCGTCAAGATAACCGCGCGGCAGTTTGTGATTGCCCAGAATCTGTCCCATGATGTCGATTTCGTACCAGCGCTGTCCCTGCACAAACTGGAACGTGCCGCGCGAAGTTTGCTGAACGCCCTGCAAATAACCGCGCTTGTTGACATCGACGTCGAAAGAGTTATAGACCGCGTCCTGATCGAGCCACCAGCGGTATTCGCCCTGTGTGTCAACGATGTAGGTCAAAGGCGCCATATCGAAAGGCATGGAGCCGCCGGCTGGACCGGCCTCGATTCTTCCGGGCTTGTTGGGGTCTTTTTCACCGTGCCAGTGCAGATCGGCGCCCTGATAATTGAACGTGGTGGTATTGACCATGTACAAACGGTCTTCAAAACCTTTCGCCACCTTGATCACTTTAGTGCCGTGCAATTCGGTCAGGTTGCGGCTGTCCATGTATTTGTTGCGCAACGAACCCGTCCTGATCGTGTAATCGTCTTTGTACTGTTTGCCGTCTTTCTTGTATTCAACAGTCACTTTATTGGCGTGCTGCGGGTACAAACCGAAAACAGGAATACCATCATATTCCCACAACGATTTCTGCTCGACCTGATAACGGATCGGCACACCGCTGGCGCCTTTGCCGTGCACCAGCACTTTCACGTCGGACAGTTTGTGGCTGTCCAGCGCGATCAACGCCGTCAGCGGCGCGTTCCCATAAGGATCGACGACCACCTGCCCCAGATTGCCGACCGGCGGCGCTGGCTTGAAGCCCGCCGCCATCGCCGTCGTCACACCGGCCAAGCCCAGCACCGCAACGACACTTGCGGCGACGATGGTTTTCCCGAATACTGAACCCCTCCTGACTTTCATATTGCCTCCTGCGAAAATTGAAAAGCGAAAATTGCGTCTGTTTTTGTCGTGGCCTCCGCACAGGAGAAGGATGATTTTCTTTTTCTCCGGCGGATGATTCAGCGCTTCTTTTCAACAGAAACTTCACTGTTGAGGCGCTTCCGGCCGACGTGTTTTTATTATTCCGCAGAAAGCGTAAGGATTTTCAAAAAAATACCGACGCGCGCGGAACACGCTTTTCCGTTTTCTGGAAAACGGTGGCTAGATTGTTTTGGCGTTAACTGTGTACAACAAACAACCCCACTCTTTTTTTGAAGGTATAGGTATCTACACAAGTATGGGAGTAGCCCCGAAGGGGCGTAATATGAGTAACCGTCGGTGGAGCGAGCATCGCGAGCGAAACCGGCGGAAAGCGAACATCCAACACTCCCCCAGCCCTGCAAGGGCTGAATAATGTCTGTTCAGCCCTTGCAGGGCTGGACGATGGTGCTGTCTGTCTCCGCCGGTTCCGCGTTCGCTACGCTCACGCTCCACCGACGGTTACTCATGTTGCGCGCCTGCGGCGCTGCCTGGAATGTGAGAAAAAAGCAGAGCACATGGCATCAGAGACCATGACGCAGCACTTGCGTAGATGCCTGCGCCTTGAAGGAAAGGGAACAAAGCGAGATGAGTGAATTTTCTGATTCCTGATTCCTGATTCCTGAACGCTACCGCCCCCGCAACAGAATGACCACCGCGCCGCCGCCACCGGAGTGATGCGCCGGTTCGCAATACGCCAGCACATCGTCCCACAACGCCAGCCAGCGCCGCACTTTGCCTTTCAGCACCGGCGTTTTGTCCGGCGATGTCAAACCTTTTCCGTGAATGATGCGCACACAACGCAGTCCGCGCGATCGCGCTTCAACCAGAAAATCGACCAGCGCATCATGCGCTTCGCCAACGATCATCCCGTGCAAATCCAGTTCGCTTTGAATCGCCCATTGACCACGCCGCAATTTGCGCAAAATGTCGGGCGACAAACCGGCGCGCAAAAAAGTTTGATCGTCTTCCAACTCCTGACCGATGTCCCAGCTCGTCGGCGATGGCGCGTCGCCATACTTGGCGAGCGCCAGCACTTCGATTTCATCGCGCAAGCGTTGCTTCGGCACCGGCGCCGGTCGCGGCGTTTCGATCATCGCCTGCCGCGGTGGCGGTAAAGGGATAACTTCTTCGTCACGCATCCGGCGTTGAAAATCGATGTCGCGTTCGCGCTTTGCTCCGGTTTTGCCCCCTTTTGAAAGGGGGATCCCGCCGAAGGCGGGAGGGGGTTTGTTCCCTGCCGTGTTCGTCGAAGATGGAAGGGGGCTTGCTTTGGCCTCCCTCTCCCCTTGCGGGAGGCAAACCCCCGTCGGCTTCGCCGACACCCCCTTTGAAAAGGGGGCTGGGGGAGAGGGGGAACCGGCTTCGCTTTGCTCGCAACGACGCCTTTCTTCTTCGCAGCTTCGCGCCTTCGCGTGAGGCTGTTTTTCTGATCCCTGAGCTCTGATACCTGATTCCTGCCGTTGCCACAGCGTTTTCAGATCGGTCAGCCGCGCACGCGAAGTCATCGGTCAATACAACGCATCAACGCAGTTGATCGAGATAGGCTTTCGCATCCAGCGCCGCCATGCAGCCGGTTGCCGCTGAGGTCACCGCTTGCCGGTACACCGGATCGGCGACATCGCCTGCCGCGAACACGCCCGGCGCCGACGTCGCGGTTGCGCCGCCGCCGCTGCCGCTCTTCACTTGGATATAACCTTCATTCATCGCCAGTTGACCGGCGAAAATGTCGGTGTTCGGCGTATGTCCGATCGCAATGAAAATCCCGTGCGCTTTGATGTCCTGCGTCGCGCCGCTCTTGACGTCTTTCAGACGCGCGCCGGTCACGCCGGAGTCGTCGCCCAGCACTTCATCGAGCACATGATTCCAGACGACGCGAATGTTGCCGCCGTCTTTCGTCTTTGCCAACAACTGATCGGCGAGCATCGCTTCCGCCCGCAAGCTGTCGCGGCGATGCACCAGCGTCACCGTTCGCGCGATGTTGGACAAGTACAACGCCTCCTCGGCGGCGGTGTTGCCGCCGCCGATCACCAGCACATCCTGATTCTTGTAGAAGAAACCGTCGCAGGTCGCACACGCCGACACGCCGCGTCCCTTGAACGCTTCCTCCGACGGCAGCCCCAGGTAACGCGCCGACGCGCCGGTCGCAATAATCAGCGCATCACATGTATATTCTCCGCCGTCGCCGATCAAACGCAACGGACGCGATTGGAAATCGACGGTATGAATGTGATCGAGCACCATCGCCGTCTCGAAACGCTCGGCGTGCCGCTGGAATCGCTCCATCAACGCCGGCCCCTGCACGCCATCAACATCGGCAGGCCAGTTGTCCACCTCGGTCGTCGTCATCAATTGCCCACCCTGCGCGAAACCGGTGATCAGCGTCGGCTTCAGATTGGCGCGCGCCGCGTAAATAGCGGCGGTGTAACCGGCCGGGCCGGAACCCAGAATGATCAAACGGGAATGTTGTGCTGCCATGAAACCTCCTGAAAAATAAAAATGACGGGAATGCCGGAAACGATGCCGCCCCGACGTCTGCCCAATAACGTAAATGTATCAAAACATTGGGCTTCATTACCATTTCAAAAAATCAACGTGGCGATAATCTTTTGTTATGTTCAGGAATCGTAGCCCGGATAAGCGAAGCGCCATCCGGGTGTCAGGGATCAGAAAGGCTTCATTGCGAGGAGCCATAGGTCGCTGGTGAGCAGCCTTTAGCCGCGAGCGAAGCGTGGTGGGAACCGCGACGGGTCGGTTTCACGCGGAGACGCGGAGAAAAATGGAGCGCGGGCCGAATTGCCCACTTCTCGCCCGCCGTTTTGCCCCGCAGCGCGTAGCCCGGATAAGCGAAGCGCCATCCGGGAACCCATCTCACGCGGAGACGCGGAGGCGCGGAGAATGCACGTTCCTTTCACTTCAGGGCATAGGTATCTACACAAGTGCTGCGTCATGGTCTCTGATGACATGCTTTTCTCTCACATTCCAAGCAGCGCCGCAGGCGCGTCACGTGAGTAACCGTCGGTGGAGCGTGAGCGTAGCGAACGCGGAACCGGCGGAGACAGACTGCAGCATCGTCCAGCCCTGCAAGGGCTGAACAGACATTATTCAGCCCTTGCAGGGCTGATGGAGTGTTGGATGTTCGCTTTCCGCCGGTTTCGCTCGCGATGCTCGCTCCACCGACGGTTACTCATATTAAGCCCCTTCGGGGCTACTCCCATACTTGGGTAGATACCTATGCCTTCAGGGGGAAAGTCAGGATGGGAAAGGGGGTTCCGGATTCTGCGACTTCGCTTCCCGCCACGCTTCGCTCGCGGCTAAAGGCTCCGCGCAGAATGACGGACATTTTTTCGTGATTTTCGTGTTTTTCGTGGTTAAAAAGGTTTTTCTTCGCGGCTTCGCGCCTTCGCGTGAGGCAATCTTCCCCGGACGGCGCCGCTTCGCGGCTTGTCCAGGCTACTTTTTCGTGGCTTTCGTGTTTTTCGTGGTTAAAAAGGTTTTTCTTCGCGGCTTCGCGCCTTCGCGTGAGGCAATCTTCCCCGGACGGCGCCGCTTCGCGGCTTGTCCAGGCTACTTTTTCGTGGCTTTCGTGTTTTTC
>Ga0209737_10000669_pt1 | contig 26801 bp, 16 predicted proteins | sample TergutCu122P3_FD_187284 | JGI IMG/M metagenome (GOLD analysis project Ga0209737, IMG submission 187284) | Cubitermes ugandensis P3 segment gut microbial communities from Kakamega Forest, Kenya - Cu122 P3 (SPAdes) (version 2) | ecosystem: Host-associated > Arthropoda: Insects > Digestive system... | reverse complement strand
GGCTTGAGGTTTTTTTAAAGCCAAGTCGGAAGTTGCTAATGTCCGTGAAGAGTTTGCATACGTGGACTGCAGTCATGTTGTGTCCTCCCTGTTGGCGGATGGTGTTTTGGAACAACAACCCAGAACGTTTGGATTTTCAAATTGGAGTGCTCCTTTCGGTTGGTTTGGTTGTAAATATGTTGTATTCTTGGTTGGTTGCTAGGAAGTCTATGGGTAGGTGTATGTCGCCTGCGACGATTAGGCCTTGGCCTTGGTTTAGTTCTAGGAGGGTTTCCATTTCTGTGGTTGATAGGCCGATTGTTTGGCCTGCCATTTTTATTGCGGACTCATCCTGTCTTAACATCACCTTTGTGGCGCAGTTTTCGATGACTGCTTTGCCTGCGGGGTTTTCTAGTACGTCTGCTAGGCGTTGTGAGTTTAGGAGTAGGGTTACGTTTCGTTTTCTGCCCCGTCGTGAAACACCTTCCAAGAAACTGGCGGAGGCGGGCAGGGCGGTGTAGAGCCAAAGCTCATCAATAATTACCAGTTTGGGAATGTGTAGTGGTAGGAATTTTGTGTTATCCAACATCTGCCAAATTTTACTAAAAACAAGCACGTTTGCAGCTTGAAAAGTTAGGCTTCTTCGCTGCGTCATCGCCAACTGCCGATGCAAAGCGCTTAAGTTGAAGACCATGCGGTGTGAGAACTTTTGTGGTTGCCCCATTGTTAGGAAGCTGTCGGTTCCAGTAACAAACGGTGAGAGGCGGTCTTTTAGGGTGGAGGAGCTGTTTTGGTAGACTTCCAGTAGGTCATGGCTTGCCCCCACTGCCCCTCGAAGCTCTTGATAACCCCGATTATCCTCTATACCTACTAGGTCGGCAAGTATTCCAGCCGCAGTGTCTTTGTTATCACTAAAAATCTGAATAGGATCTAACCCTAACTGCTTCTCAGTCGTAATATCCAGCACATCTGCGCCCGAAAGCCTGCCAACTTCGCCATACTCGTTCTCAGGATCAACAATATAATAAGCAAGATTGGGATGCTTTTGCAGTAGGCGAGTGAGGAGAATTTTTGAGGTAAAGCTTTTGCCAGCCCCACTTTTACCCATGATGATTATGTTCTGATTCATCCGCAGATGTGGATCAAAGACTATGGGTGCACCTGTTAGTTGGTTTATGCCAAGAAAAACCCCGCCCGGACTCTCGATTAAGTCGGCGGAAACGAACGGGAAAAATGTGCTAACGGTGGCGGTGTCAGCTACAAGCTTTTTACCTACCACCCCAAGAGCCAAATCAGGCTGAAAATACGCAGGGCAGTCAAGACGTATAAATCTTGATTGCAAAGTGTCCTTGAGTTTTTTGGTTTTAGTTTTGAGTTCTTCAAGGTCGCTGGCTTGGATTGTGAGGTTAACTTTTAGCTCAAATAGCCTTGTAGAACCTGTTATCAAACCTTGATAGGTAGCCTCAGCCATGGCGTGCTTTAGTTTAATTTCATCTTTAGCTATACGACCCTTAGACTGATCAGCCAACAAGATGCTTTTGAGCAGTCGTAGGTATTTGCCCATTTGGGAGGAGGCAACCTCAGGTGGTAGAGGCTTAATGCAGAGTAACACTTTTTCACATAGGCCGTAGAGTTCACTTATGAAGCCTGGCAGAAGTGTGCCTGGGAGCTGGTAAACGGTGAAGGTTCTTTGAAATCTACTGTTTTCGAGCAGAAGGTGTTTGGGGTAGGGTTTGACAGTTTTTGTTTTAGGTAGTTCAGTTAGTGGGTGTTGTTTAAAGCCGCATTGTTCTATTATCCAGTCTATAGGTTCAGTGCTTTCAACAAAAAACCGATAATAAGTAGAGGTAAACTGGTTCTCGGTTATTTCAAGGATTTTTTGGGTTTTAACCGCAGACAACTTTACAGGACAGGGTAGGCTGTTTAAGAGACGTTGGAACCGTCCCAGAGTTTCAGAGCGTTTCTGTTTAGGAAGCATAACAAAGTTTACAGGAAACACTTCATAGAGGCAAACGGGTTGTTTTTCAAGTTTAGTTTTTAGTTTTAATAGTTTCTGCATTTTCTTTTTCCTCTGTTTTTGGTTGAACGTTTACGGTTATTTGCTGAACTGCCTCAGTGGAGCCTTCGGGCTGGATGTCTATTTGAAAAACGCCAGAACGGTCTGGAACAAAATAGGTGCAGAAGTAGCCTTCTTCATCAGTTGAGCCTTTGGAGAAGGTAGTGTTGTTTATGTTCACTTTGAAATTTTTACCTGAAAGAATGTGCCCAGTGATATCCTTTAGAACACCAACAACCTTTACAGGCACACCTAAAGTTGCAGAAAGCACCACAGACTTTGAAACCTGATCTGCAGACTGCTTGGCTTTGACGGCAGAACGCTTTTGCTTTATCTGCATACTGAACCGTCTTATCATGTAGAGTAGGTGTGCTTCAGGGGAAACTGTTTTAATTTTCCGCGTAAAAAGAGCGGCACCTGCAAAAAATACTGCTCCAGCCACTACAACTTTAAGCACCAAATCAGCAAAAACAAGCGAAGAAAACCACGCTAAAAGACCAAAGATCAGAAATATGCCCATCTGCCGAATAGAAAAACGACCCACAGGCGTATCCAACATCTGTTCATGCAAAAAACTCACAGTCTCAAACCACAAAGCCTGCACTAACTCAGACAAACAACCCACCCTCATCATCACTCAACAAAACACAACTACATAACTCACCGAAACTATACCAAAGGACACGCCACATAACATTTACCAACCCTCTAAACCACCAGAATATTTAAAACCCCAAAACCGTCCACAAATAAACAGTCTAACCATATCCAACAAAAAGGTAACAACGAAAAGTTCTAATTTTGAAAACTATCCATGTTTTTGAAAGTGTATAAATTCAAAATGTAAAAGAGCAGACAAGTTTGGATTTGTATGGGTTTGTAGAAGAGGTAGAAACTATTGAGGAAATTACAATTGGTTTTTATAATTCAATACTGAACAAATTAGTTTACTTGTATGGAGAATATCGCATTGAACAATACTGTTTATTCACGTGATTTGATAGATTGGTTAATGAAATCCGCAGAAGAAGGTAATGTTGAAGCGCAATGTAGCTTAGGTTCCTGTTATTTTGAGGGCCGAGGTGTTACACAAGATTATAAACAAGCTGTAAACTGGTTTACTAAAGCTGCTGAGAAAAGTTATGCTGAGGCACAACATAGATTAGGCGTATGTTATTTTGAGGGTAGAGGTGTTGTACAGGATTATAAGCAAGCTGTATACTGGTACACCAAAGCTGCAGAACAAGGTGATATGAATGCAGAATGCACTTTAGGTTTCTGCTATTTTAGAGGTTTGGGTGTTGTGCAGGAGTATAAACAGGCCGTAGTATGGTTCATAAAAGCTGCAAACCAAGGTAGTGCTATGGCACAAAAAAATTTGGGATTATGCTATTCTAGAGGTATTGGTGTTACACAAGATCATACACAAGCAGTATACTGGTACACCAAAGCCGCAAACCAAGGTGATGCTGATGCTCAATTCAGTTTAGGGTTTTACTATTCTAAGGGTATTGGTGTTACACAAGATCATACACAAGCAGTATACTGGTACACCAAAGCTGCAGAACAAGGTAATGATATAGCCCAATTCAACTTGGGTTTTTACTATTCCAAAGGTAATATTGGTGTTGTGCAAGATCATAAACAAGCTGTAAACTGGTATACCAAAGCCGCAAACCAAGGTAATGATATAGCCCAATACAATCTGGGGTTATGTTATTTTGAGGGCAGAGGCGTTACACAAGATTATAAACAAGCCGTAGCATGGTTCATAAAAGCTGCAAACCAAGGTGACCATTATGCCCAAAACAATTTGGGGGTGTGTTATTATAATGGTTTTGGTGTTGCACAGGATTATAAACAAGCTGTATACTGGTACACCAAAGCCGCAAACCAAGGTAATACTACAGCACAAAACAACTTAGGAAGTTGTTATAGTTTTGGCCATGGCGTTGAGCAAGATCAAAAACAAGCACTAAAATGGTTCACAAAAGCCACAGAGTGAGATCATGCCAACACACAAAATACATTTCAGATATCTGTTATGTACACCATAAAGGCGTAAAACAAAATTACACACAAATTTTAAAATAACCCATTAAAGTAACTATCTAACACAGATATTTGAACAGATGGTGAAAAACAATTTTATGTGAACTCCATTCAACAATAGACTTCTTGCAAAACTATTCCTTTTTTCAAAATTGTCGGTATCAAAAAGACGTCAAATCTTAAAGGCAGCCTCCGAAAACCTCTTAACTAGCAGGGATGTTATGTGCAGTACAGGCAAGTAGGGAAACTGTATGGGTCAACTGCACTTATTTGGAGCAAAAACACAACTTGAAATATTAACAAAACTAGGCGATCCATTAACAAAAGCAAATCAACTCATTGATTGGGAGATATTTCGCAAACCAATCGAAGATGCCATACGAAAAGACCTAACAAAAGGCGGCAGACCACCCTACGACGCCATACTTATGTACAAAATCACCATGCTACAACAATGGTACGACCTAGCAGACATGCAAGTCGAATACCAAATAAACGATCGCCTCTCCTTTATGCGCTTTCTAGGCTTAGAAATCGGCGATAAAGTACCCGACGGCAACACGATCTGGGACTTCAAAGAAGCCCTAAAAACAAACAACATAGACAGAAAACTCTTTGATACCTTCAACAAACTACTTGAAGAGAAAGGCATAATCACCCATAAAGGTTCCATTGTTGATGCCACATTTGTCACAGTCCCCATACGTCATACAACAAAAAAAGATGATGAACATCTAAAAAAAGGTGAAGAACTGGAGGATCTACCCGCAAAATGTGCAGAGCGAATTGAGAAAAGTGAGGTAAAGAGTCAGGATAATGTAGTTGCGCAAACAGATGTGGATGCTCGTTGGACTAAAAAGGGTGAGGAATCGTTTTTTGGCTATAAGAATCATGTAAAATGTGATAGTGATAGCAAGATTATTACGGCGTTTAGTGTGACTGATGCGTCTGTTCATGATAGTCAAGAGTTTGTGGGGTTGATTGATGAAAAAGACCGTGATGTCAAAGCAGATAGTGCATACATTGGTGATTATAGAGATGAGCTTTTAAGGTTGTTTCCAGATGTTAATGTTCATGTTTGTTCTCGTGCTTTTCGTAATAAGCCGTTGACTGAGGAGGAAAAGGTGGGTAATCGGGTTATTGCTCGTGTTCGTGCGCGTGTTGAGCATGTGTTTGGGTATATGACACGGTTTATGGCTGGTGTTAGTTCGCGTGTTCATGGACTTGGTCGTGTTGGTCGGGATGTTGCGTCTAAGAATTTAGCATATAATTTACGGCGTTACATGTTTCTTGTGGGTTAATTGTATCTAAAATGTTGGAAGATATGCTGGGTCAAAGGGTTGGTGGTTTGTTTTTTGGTAAGGTTTGGTGTTTGTTTTTTCTAAAAATTAGAAATTTTTGCTCTATGAACGGGTGATTTTGTTGTTATCGCTTCTGAAATACAAAAAGTGAGTTTTCGGAGGTTGCCTAAACTAAAACATTCTTTGCAATTACAATAACAACTATAATCACTGTAGCCGCTTAGTTTTGCAAGAAGTCGAATCAATCACGTGTGTTTCTAACGAAAAATATCTGTAAAAATGGAGAACACAGATGACCACAGGATGCGTTCTATTAAGTGTGTAAGTAGTAAGTAAGTCATTGATTTCGCGTTTTATTGAGTGTAGACATCTTTTTGTTGACTGCATCAAGAAAATATTGGTCTCCAAGTTGTTTAAAAAGTTCCTGTGCTTTTTTGAAAAAGCACGTGGCAGAAGAAACATCATGATTTCTCGTTGCAATTATGCCAAGTTGACTGTAAATTTTTGCTTCACCATGCTTGTCTCTCAATTGTTTATAACGTTTAAGCGCCTCTATGCACAACTCTTTAGCATCATCCAAATCGTTTAGTTTTTCTGCAACACTTCCCAAATGGTGATATCTTAGAGCTGCACCATGCACGTTACCATGCTCCAAATCAAGCTCCAAAGCTTTTTTATACCAAAGGTTAGCATCACCAAAATCGCCTCTCGCCTCCTTAACTCGTCCCAACTGGTGATAAACTTTGGCTACACCCCATGCATCACCCAACTTTAGTCTAATGGCCAATGACTGCACGTACCAACCCTCTGCAACATCAAAATTATTTTGTTCTGCTGCGACAATTCCTAAGTGCTGAAACACTGTGGATAAACACTTTTCATCATTCCGCACCAGATCAGACTGTAAAACCTTTTTATACCAAGTCTCAGCAGCACCAAAATCTCTCAACTCCAAACAGGCATTCCCAAGTTGATTGTAATAAGTAATAATTCTTTCTTCATTATCGCCAAGATCAAGGCTAATGTCCAATGCGAGAGTGTATTGTTCTATAGCTGTTTTAAAATCTCTTTGTTCTTGCGCAATTAAACCCAAAAGCCCATATGCAAGAGCTTTGAAGAGAACAATGTTGTATTTCTCTGCTGTTTCTTTTAGAAATTGGTTACACAGATTTCGTGCATCTGAAAAGTTACGTATGTTTAGTGCATAATTGACTAAACCCTGTGTTAGTACCATTACATCCAATGGTACATTCAATTCCTGAGCTATTTTTATCGCTCGATAAAAACATGCATTAAATTGTGTAAAAACGCCGCGTATTTCATACCATTCTTCGAGTTTATAAGTGCCTTTAGGAGAAATAGCGTCTACAAAATGACTCAGTATAGTCGCGAAGACTCGTTTATCAATCTCTCGTGCGGGGTAAAGTTGGGTAAAATAACCGCGTAAAACAGGGTGCATTTTGTAGGTGCTATTTCCAATGGAGCGACAAAGACCTGCGTTCTCTATCATATTGAAGCAACAATTAATTGTTGCTCTATCTGTTTTCTCCAGTTTCAGCATCTCCTCGATTAAGTTTGCGTTAACATAGTATTCATGTAATCCTAGTAACCGCAACACTGGCACATAATTCGGATCTAACCTTTTCCCGAATACTGAAAGAGCTACATGAATGAGGTTATTCTCTTCAATACCAAACATACTATCAGAATTAGCCTCAAACACAATAAGCAACTCTTTTGCCGATTTTTTTCTCAACTGTTGTAAAACATTCTGCACTAATTGTGGATTGCCTTCCAGTTTATCCATGAGCTCTCTATATTGCTCAGTCTGGTGTTCAAGAGGCAGTTTTAGGTTAGACACTATGATATTGCGGTACTGCCAAAGGTCTTCACCGCTCAAGCCCTCCAACGGAAACCTAATACAGTCCTGTTCAAGAGACCCATCTTGCGAGAATAACCAATTTTCAGGTGAACGACTGGTTATGAGTACCTTAGTTTTACCGCCGTATAAATCGTGAAAGAACTGTTTGAACAATATACGATTTTCTTCAAGACGTAATGCAGACGCTTCAGTATCTGAAATATCTGAAACTGACTCAAAGTTGTCCCAAACAATGAAAACGTGCCTATTTTTTAGCTCTTTAGTTATAAAGTTCAACTGTTGTTTTGTGTGTAATGCTTTTATCTGTGTATAATGTAAAGAAGTCTTAAATAACGCATCTGTCAGTATATTGACTATATAGTCTATAGTAAGCTTATTTTTAAAATTGAACCAAAACGTATCCGCAGCTAAGCCATTAGTAGCTTCTAGCCATTGTAGGAAACCTTTAACTATTGTTGTTTTACCTTCACCCACCATGCCGTGGATGAGAATTCCAGCGGGTTTCAAACTGATTGTCCGTTCCAACTGCAAAATGGTTTGACCGCGTCCGATGAAACTATAATTACCTGAAAGTTGTGCTTCATTAGGCAACTTGCTTTTCCGTATCCGAGTAGGTTCAAGTTTTGGCAGAATTTTTTCGAATGATTGTTGATAGAGTACGGGTACTATCCAATCATGAAAATCTATTGGTTTAAAGAAGGCATCACACGATTTATTGTCACACATTGCTTGTCGTCCTGCAAGCATTGCTCCTGACACATCACCATTTTTGAATAAGTGACGATAAAATGCGGGCACAAATTTTTGTGCTCCACTGTCCCATAGACCGTAACTCATAGCAACTATACTGTTGATGCCTGCTTGTAGCAGATTAGTCGCTACTGAAGCGAAGATATTTTTAGTTTGCTCATTCTGCATAGCAGATCGACAAGCATTGAGAATCATAATGGGTATTTCGTGTTCACGTAGTAACTCGCCCAATTTCGTGGCTACAATTAAATCTTCGCTGTGATCAGAATCATCTTTTTCAAATGCCAGCATCCCTACTGGTGTGGTACAGCTATTTTGTTCTATACCCAAATTAAAGGGATCATTTGATGAAGAGAAAACATCAAAATTGCCGTGTCCATCAAAGTGAATAATGTCATAAAAATTTGGTTTTTCTTTCAATATTTGTTGTAGCTTATCAAAAGTCGGTGGACGTAGCACATCAATATGTACGGGCCAACCATCTTTGTTTATAAAGTCTATGAGTGGGCGAACTATAATTTGGAAGTCTATGTCATTGTCACCATATGGTCTGGATATAATATAAAGTATGTTGAGTTCGTCTTTTAGCAAGGCATTTGATAAAGAATAATTGTCGTCTATGCTGCTTATTCGACGTTTAATAGGGTGTTGTTGGGCTAAAAATTTGTTGTCTTGACTTTTCAGTGCTTCCCAGGGCCAAGAGTGTATTATTGGGTCTTTGCTAATGATTTCAATATGTAAACGTGATAAGTCTTTCTGTTGTATTTCGCTGTGACAGTTTTGTACATGTGCTGGAACAAATAGAGCGTCAAAGCAGTCTCGTCCCCATTTAGACAGTGTTGCGTAAACCTCTTCTGCATGTGTACAAAAACCATCAATAGGTAGTTTCATGTAGTCTTCTAAATACCATCGAAGATCTTGGTGAAGGTTTGTGTTACGTGTTCCAACAGAGATTTCTGTGGGTGGTGTTAACGTTATTAGTTGTGTTGTTTTTCCATCACACATTACCACAAATGAGGGGGGATTATTATGATATTCATCTTTGTGTATAATTTGCAACCTCATAGTTCAACCAGCTTCGTTAGAAATGAAACTAAGCAAGTAGATTAAGTTAATGTAACGTATAAAGTAATTCAGGACAGAAATTACTGAACAAGAATGATATATTACATATGTTGATGTTTACGTCTGATTTTTATCCCGCTTTTTTTTGTTACCATAAGCAGACGGAAAAAAACGACGATACTGGTTAATACGAGGATCTGCTTTCCATTCATTTGTTTCATCTTTTTTTTCATTTTCATTATCGCTCATGTTATCTCACTACAACCTTTCCAACATGCTTATTGTTAATGTCTTCGTGGACAAATACAACTCAAACATATTTACTTCCGTTACCTTTTCGCTTACAGTATATCATGTTTGTATATTTCGCTTATAACTTATTCCACCATTTTTTAATTTTTACTGATTTTCACGTCTGATTATTTGGTTTAACTGTTTTTATTATTGTTTAAGCAAAACACTACTACATTAACCAGTTAAAAAGAGCGATAACAAAAAATAAAGTTATAGCTGACACTATTAAAATTGATGCATAACCTATGGAATCTGCTTTTTTCTCGTTCACAGTATAGTTTCTAATAGTGTCTTCTGCAATAGTTCTAGTGTATCTGCTCAATGTTGTTTTGAGAGTTTTCTCACGATATAAATCAATTAACGCGCATGGATCAATCATTGCATAGTTCTTCACCCTACAAGCCTTAAAACTGAACATTACAGAAAAAATCAACAAACAAATAGGCAATACAAAAAACAATGTGTAATGTTCCTGAAACAAATAACCAAACACTATAACCATAAGTGTAGATATAATACCCGATATCCCAATGATATTATACGCTTTAGTATCTAAATAACGCGTTATCTGCAACTCTTGGTCATAACGTTTAACCACTATATCATAAATTAGGCGATCTCTTTCTGATTCATTGTTTTTGTTTATGTTATTTTTTTTATTTTTGCTTTTTTCAGGAATTGCGTTTTCATTGATTACCATTGGATTAACAGCTCGTGGTTGTTAACTTTTAATTATTTGAACAGTGACCTAATTATGTGTTTTTGCGTTGCTGATTGTTTGACAAATTATAGTAAGTCAACTTACAAAGGTATCAACAATTAAAAAATATATAAAGAATATTATTAAAGAGGGGGTAAGTAAGTCAACGTATACACCGTTCTTTAAGATAAAATTAACAAAGTGAACTGGTCTCAGTTAGTCGTGGGTCGTTTAGTTGCGCGGTTATTTCTTTAGTTGTGTAGAGTTTGTGGTCAATGTCTGTGGTGTAGAATATGAAGATTATATCTGTTGCAAAGTAGCCTTCGTTGAGCTCGATGTCTCGGCCGTATTTTTCAAAGTCAAAATAATCATAAGCGCTAAGACCTGAGCCTAACTTGCATTGTTCCAAAGTAGCTTTTAGGTCAGAATTAAGTTCATCAACTATAACGTAGCCTAGTTTTTCTTCTTTGCTGCCCCAAGTATTAGCATCTATCTCTACATATGAAATTTCGTCGATTTGTTCGCATGTGTTTAGTATGCTTAGTGTGTCTTTTAGTCCGTTGGCACTACAGTATGCTGCGGCGATTGTTTTCTCGTGTTCACTCATCTGTTCCAACTTTACAGCTAACAGGTTAAGGTCATAGAGGTTTTCATATTCGCCAAAGCTAAAGTCTGACTCATAATCATGGATGCCATACTCCTCATAGCGACAATTTAGTCCGACTTGGTTTTTTAGGAATGCTTTGATTTCTTTGTTTGATGCTGGGAGGTTTAGCCAAGCGCCACATAGTTCACCTTCATTGTATTTGCCCAAGTTGGCAACATAGACTCTAAATTGGGGGTTTGTTGTTTGGGGATTTATTTGTTTGGAAAAAATTTGTTCACACATATTTGTTATGTCTCCTTGTTTGTTTTGTTTGGTTGTTTGTGCTTCTGTGGAATCTTGAGGCTGGTTGACTGGGCAGGTATTTTGTCAGGGAATGGTTTGAATAGAAATGTGCATGATTTAGATTTACAGGAGTTTATTGGTTAATTTGTGCTTGTTTTTGTGTTTGTAGATGTTTTCCCATTATGTTTTGTTTAAATAAGCTGTTTTGGATGTTTTCCCGTTTGTTGTTATTGTTTTTTTGTTTTTCCCGTTTTGTGCTTGTTTTTTCTGTTTTGTTAATGCTTGTTTTAAACTTGTTTGGTTGTATTAGCTGTGGTTATTGGTTTGTTTGTTGTTTAATTGTGTTTTCCCGTTGTGTTTTGTGCAGATAAGCTGTTTTTAGTGTTTTCCCGTTTTTGGTTTTTAGATTTTTTGACAACAAATAGAGTTTACACTGAGAAGAAAAACGGGGTTTTCCCATGGACGTTAATTATGCCTTAATGCCGGCCAGCAGTCAACAGACAAGAGTTCCACAAAGGAAGCACCCATCATATACACAGAACTATTTAAAACCCCCAAAACAGCTAAACACACAGGTTACAAGTTTAAAGATGGATAGCAGATTTAACACTCTCAAAATAGCGTTTAAATTGTTTAACCCTAAATATCGTATTACACCTAAAGGTAATAACATGACAACCCCTAACAACAGGTACAACCAAAACAGCAAAAAATCAAATACAAGTGTTCCACGGTTTTCTTCTGCTACTAAAGCGAAAATTAGAAAAGCAGAATGTAACCAATTGCTTAATGACGAATATGTGCCCTTGTTTAAGGAAATTGCAAAAACTTCTATAAAGTTTTACTCACCAAAAATAGGTCAATATGTCGCCATACAATTATCAGACGGTAAAATCGTAGCCACAGAAAACACAAAATATGATCTTCTTACGAAAATTCAAGAAAAAGAGTTCCCATCCCAACTATTCATTTGGAAAGTACCCTAATCAGCTACAGGGTGTACTATTTGACAAAGCAAGCAAGGCAATAGTAAAGAAAAAAGATTACCTCAACGGTAAATCATGTGTCTTGGTAATTGGAAAAATAAATGTGCTGTCTATGGCAACAAATTGTCGTTTTATTAGCACGTCAATTAGGAAAAAATATGGACAAACATTTGAGGTGTGAAATATCGCAGAATGTTACAATTTGCTGAAAAAGTCAGTGACGAACAAAATGTGTCGTTGATGACTACACAATCAAGCTTGAAACTATTGTGGAGTTTTTACCGTTAAAAACTATTGACGAAAGATTATATTACGCTAAACGGGTTGGTGAAACCGATGATATTGGTAATCTTTGCACGGCAACAGTTTAGCTTGCTTATTTGGTCTTGTTGTTTGTTTCATCTGTTTTCGTGAGTTGTTTCACGGCGCAGTCAAAATCACTCTCAAGCTGTTGCAGTTCTCGTTTCCGATAGATAGATAATTCTTTTTCAGCCTTCTCAATTGCCTGATCATGAGAAACCTTTCCTTTCCCCACAAGCAATTCACGCCTATTAGCAAGCAACTGCCTATCAAGCTCCAAAACCCAATCCAACATAGTCATTGCACGCTCCTCTAAAGCTTGTAATTCTGCATAATCAAAAAACTGCGACACCAACAAATTCAACACCTGTAGCTCTTTCTCACAAAGATAATTCTTAGCAACCCCTACATCCTCTTTAGTGATATAGTCACCCTTAAAATTAGTCATACCAACCATAGGCTTCTTGTTATCCACACGCTCATAAATAACCTCAGCAGCCGTATGCTTATGCGCTGCATAATGCATCTTGTTTTGCACCGTCGCAAAAAACTCCCTAGTGATATCTGCTTTTGGATCATAATCAACAGCAGTAGCGTAAATGTCAGTAACCTGCTGATACAAATTACGCTCACTACTGCGAATATCACGAATACGCTGTAGTAATTCACGAAAATACCGTCCACCACCATTTTTCAGCCGTTCATCATCAAGCACAAACCCTTTACGGATGTATTCATTTAATCGTTTTGTTGCCCACTGACGAAACTGTGTACCACGCAATGATTGAACACGATAACCAACTGAAATAATTACATCAAGATTGAAATAGTCAACCTGATAGATTTTGCCATCGGTGGCAGTTGTTGCATATTTTGCAACAACTGTTTCTCTATTCAACTCATTCTCAGTAAACACGTTTTTGATGTGGCGTGAAATCGTTGATTTGTCTCGTTCAAATAACAGGGCTATTTGATCAAGTGATAGCCAGACGGTTTCTTCATCAAACCGTACATCAACAGATATTTTTTCATCCTCTGTTTTAAATATAATAATCCGGTTATCTAACTTTTTCATAGGCTATCCACAAGTTGTAATTATCAATACTTTCTCGTGTTTAAATCCGTTACTAACTATCTGTGAGGGGTAAAAAGGGTTTTTAACTATATAGCGCATGCAGAATAAAGTCAAAAATTTTTGCGGTATATATCAAATTGGAACAGGCTTTTGTTTTTACTTTTCGTATAATTAGAAGTTGAATTTTAAGATACTATAGGTCTTTGTTTCTTGATGAGTATTTGTAACTAAAGAGAAGTCGATGCGTATAAGAGAGCAGCTATGTCCAAGTTATTCTACGTTGCGATCAATGATGTAATGATGGGGTTTAACATCGATGTGGCATCGTAAGAAACGTCGTAAGAAACGTCGTAAGAAACGTCGTAAGAAACGTCGTAAGAAACGTCGTAAGAAACGTCGTAAGAAAATAAGGATGTAACGGTTTACTCTTCATGTGGTAGTGAGGTAATTTAAGAATTAACACTCAAAAAGTGTGTGTGAATCTATTTGGGTGGTGGGGTTTTGTTGAGTCCGTGTACGGTGATTTTGTGTTTTTCAATTATGTGTTTTGTTTCTTCGTCAAATAAGCCCAAGCTGCGCTCTTCTTTGAATGTTCTTGCGCAGAGGTAACTTTTGCTGTTTATGGTTTTTAGTCTGAAATGCCAACCTTCATGCATAAGTGTTAGTATCAAGTGTTTTTTTGGTGTGCTTTCTATAACCTGTGGACAACCCTTGTCTAAAGAATTCTGGGCTGGTTCTGTAAAAGACTCTAAAGGTTGATTAAATACTTCAGAAGGCTGGTCAACTACCCGTTCCTCTTTAAGAGGTTGACCATCCATAGAGGCATGGTTTGGTTGGTTGCTAAGCATATTTACAATTTCAATGGTTGCCATTTCAGGATGATCCGCTTCAAATCTTGCCGAATTAGCCACTAAGGTGGCGTTCCACTCCAAAAGTTTCTCTTGTAGTTTCTTCTCATCGGTTTGGCTGGGTACGATAAAGACCGTTGGAAAACCCATCTTTCGATTGCGTTTATAGTTGTTCTCTAAGCGGTCCCAGTGTCTCTGTGGGTAGCATTCTACCTCGACTGCAAAGCTTCGCGGGTAATCCCAACAAGAATGATCAATATACCCTTTAGCGCCCTCAACTCGTGAAGCAGGCAACGTAGGAGTAACATAGAGATCAGCAAAGCTCTCATCTGTTTCTCCATTATCTATTTTTACGATCCAGCCGTTTTGCCAATAAATTTTCCGCTGAGCCATAATTGCTGAAATATGCTCAACCCCACCTGCTTTTTCGCCCCGAAAAGAAACATCGAGCAAACGCTTAGCCTTACGATCAGTTAAATCCAAACGCCAAAGTCTGGTACGCACATCTCTGGCCGTAAGCGTTTTTTTACCATACGCAAAAGCCTCCTCACGCAGTTGACGCACCGTTTCATCCTTAAAAAATAGCCAAGCATCACGCTTCGCATTATCAATCGTAAGATTCTTCAAAGCATTAACAAACCCCAACTCAGAAAGCACATACGACTTAGGCTTAGTTGGATCATACATGAGTTGTTTTTGCAGGGTTTCTTCATCAATAGAACCACCATTTAAGCGGACTGTAAGCAGAATCACCCATTCAGCAGGAGTTACGGGCCAGTCTAAAAATTCACGCTGCACAGAACAAGTCTTTACTTGACCCATCAACTCATCCACATCAACTACACACCCATATTTCTCCAAACTATGCTTGATTACTTCATCAGGGCTGCTTGATCCTGTTTGGTGGTCGATTGTTTGTAAAACTTGATATTCACGATTCCCACAAAAAGGCGTTGAAACAAAAAATAGGTGCCTTGGTAGGTTCATTAAAGTTTGATACCCATAAGCTTTTGGATAAAACTTTTCAAGTACACGAGCGGTGTCCTCTCCTACTCGGAAGGATATGATGGTTTCGCAGGTTTGGGTGATGGCGGCTTGGATGTCTTTGCGGTATTGTTCGATGTATTGGCTTGCTATGGTCATGTAGACTTTGAACTTTCGTAGCGACTGCAATGTTTCCGAGATGCTCTTTGTTGTATAACGATAAGCCTCATCCACATACACAAAAAACGGCTCACGATCCCCCTCTGGAATATTTTCACGAGACATAGCCGCAGTGTACGTTGCAGAGAGAATAAGGCTGCCTAAAAAATTGGCAATATCAGTTGTAATCCTACCCTCAGGCAAATCAACAATCACAATTTTCTTCTGATCCATAGCCTCACGAAAATCAATACAACTCTTCTCCGCCATAAACATAGGCACAATAATCCGCTCCTGAACCAAACGATACAACTTAGTCAGAACCGCTATAGAGGCATCCTTGGGCATACTCTCATACTGTTTCGTCCAAAACGTCCTAACATTATAATCCCTACACTTAGAAAGAAGCACCTCACGAAAATCTGGATCAGAAAGAACCTTATACAAATCAGGCAACCTAGCAGACTCCTTCTCCATCAGCAAGTATAGGGCGTTTAGTAGGATCATATCAAGACGCGGTCCCCACCAACGCTCATAAATTTTCTCAAGATTATCCATAAACATACGAGCCACCACATCACGCTGATATGGATCATGATGCTCCAAAAAGTTGATTTGCACCACCCGATTACCAAACTTACCCTCAAAAGCTGACCAAGGATTAACGTAAACCACACGGTCCCACTGCTCAGGCGGAATATGAGATAAAACAAGCTGCGTAAGATCACTATGAGAATCCAACACCATAAACCCCTCCCCACAATCAATATGCTGCTTAATCAGAGACAAAAGAAAACGAGACTTACCACAACCCGGAAAACCCAAAACCAAACAATGCACACGATCAACCGCAGAAACACCACGCTTTAACTTCTTACCAATAACAGGATCAACCTCAGCATCAACACCCAACACATGAAGTCTTGGTTTGTCTGTTGTTTTTGAATTTGGATTTTGGCTACTCAAACATGAACCTCCTAGCTAGTAATATATGATCTTTTAAAAAAGAGAGAAAATATCAAAGTTGGATGTGCTTATTTGGTTTATAACAAATGTTGCACGACCAATTAAAAACGAACTGTGAAAACAAAGAAAATGAACAAAAAACACACAGCCTCAAATCACAAAACTGACCCCGCAATCTACTGCACACCAAAATTAAAAACTAAATCATGCGTGCTCAGATACGTAACTGTGAAAGCGACATCTCAGAACTCATGCCTCAAAGGAAGAAAAACACCAACGACGCTACGATTATGACTTTTTCACTTTGGTAGCTGTAGCCTTCTTACGCCACTCCAATGCTTTAGAATGGTTTCCCTGTAGATTATGGACATCCGCTATAGCATTGTAAATAGCAACAGTATCAGAATGCTTCAGACCAAACACTTTCTCACAAATATCTAAAGCCTTAAAATACCACTCCAAAGCAACCTCATACTCACCTCGGTTATAATAGACTACAGCGATGTTATTGTAAGTGTTCGCAACAGATGGGTGCATCTTATCTAATACCCGATCATATATGGTTAAAGCCTTAAAATACCACTCCAACGCCAACTCATACTTTCCCTGATTATCATAAACTAGCGCGATGTTGTTATACGTAGTTGCAGTATCTGGATGCTCTTTACCTAACGTCCGTTCATATATAGTTAAAGCCTTAAAATACCACTCCAAAGTAACTTTATACTCGCCTTGGTTATAATAGATTCCTGCGATATTATTGTACGCAGTTGCAATATCGGGATGATTTGTACCTAAAACATGCTCAGAGATAACTAGATCCTTAAAATACCACTCCAACGCCAACTCATACTTTCCCTGATTATCATAAACTAATGCGATGTTGTTATACGTAGTTGCAGTATCTGGATGCTCTTTACCTAACACTCTCTCGCGGATATCTAAAGCCTTCTTATGCCACTTTAATGCTATTTTATACTTGCCTTGTTTATCATAGACTAGCGCGATGTTATTGTAAGTAGTTGCTGTAGATGGGTGATCCTTACCAAGCACTTTTTCATCAATATCTAAGGCCTTCCCAAACCATTCCAAAGCCTCAACATATTTCCCCTGATTGTAATAGACATATGCGATATTGTTGTATGTTTCTGATGTATTAGGATGATCCATGCCCAATACCCTCTTACGGATGTCCAAAGCTTTCCCATACCACTTTAATGCTATTTTATACTTGCCTTGTTTATCATAGACTAGCGCGATGTTGTTATACGTAGTTGCAGTAAAAGGATGATCCTTACCAAACGCCTTAACAGAGATAGCTAAGGCCTTTTCAAACCATTTCAACGCTTCATCATATTTTCCCTGTCTATGGTAGATTAGTGCGATGTTATTGTAAGTATTTGCAGTATCTGGATGCCACACACCCAACACACACTCATAGATAGCTAAGGCCTTCCCAAACCATTCCAAAGCCTCAACATATTTCCCCTGATTATCATAAACTAATGCGATATTATTGTAAGTACCTGCTGTATCTGGATGTTCTTTACCCAACACACGTTCAGAGATAGCTAAATCCTTAAAATACCATTCCAAAGCCTCGATATACTTACCTTGTTTATCATAGACTAGCGCGATGTTGTTATACGTAGTTGCAGTAAAAGGATGATCCTTACCTAGCACGCTATCAGATATAGCTAAAGCTTTAAAATACCACTCCAGCGCCTCAACATATTTCCCCTGATTATCATAAACTAATGCGATGTTGTTATACGTAGTTGCTATATCTGGATGCTCTTTACCCAACACACGTTCAGAGATAGCTAAATCCTTAAAATACTGCTCCAATGCTACCGAATACTTTCCTTGTATATTATGAACTAACGCGATGTTGTTATACGTAGTTACAGTCTCCAGATGCTCTTTACCCAATACACTCTCGCGAATATCTAAAGCCTTTCCAAACCACTTCAAAGCCTTTTCATACCGCCCCAGACTACGATAAATGTTTGCAATGTCGTCATAAGTAGTTGCTGTATCTGGATGCTCTTTACCCAATACACTCTCGCGAATATCTAAAGCCTTCTTATGCCAATTTAGTGACCGATAATATTTAGCTTGATGATCGCAGATGTCTGCTATGTTGCTATAAGCAGTGGCTGTCTCAGGATGCTTGAGACCATATGTTTTTTTACAGATATTTACCGCTTTTTTTCGCCAAAATAAAGCCTTGCTATAATCAACAACTACATCCTCGTCATAATTACTACTTGCATCTATACTGGGTTGGTACACATCTGCTAATTGGTTGGCAGCCAATAGGGCCCACACGCTATAATCCTGTGTGGCTACTTTGAATAGTTTGATTGCTCTATCAAAATCTTTTTCAACAAACAAATTTTTCATATATGCTATTCCTAATAAATATGCCCGCTCACTGTCCATCGCACATGGTCGTGCAAGTTTGACAATTTTTGACTTAAACGTCTTGGACAAATCAGATCGTTTATTTAACCTAACAGGATTTTTCACACCAGGAAAAAGCTCTTTAAAACACTTGAGATCCGCAGGAAGTGCTTCAACTGAAACTATAGGCTTACACTCCTTTTTAGCACAAGGATACTCCACTGTACTGACAAACTTTTTCTCTGCAACTAGATTTGGTGTTAATAGCAGTATAAATCCGTCACAGTTACGGATAACATCTTTAATTTCTTTTTCAAAATTCTCTCCACCATGAAGAAAACGGTCATACCATATAGAAACAGCTTCAAAATTTTTCACATCATGAAAAACTTTCATAAAATCTAACGCATATTGTCGATCTTCACTGCGATATCCTATGAATAATTGGGCACTAAAAGCCTTCTCTTCAATTTCTTTTCTAAGTACATCTGAGACCAGTTTGTCTTCTAACTGGGCTTTGAGACAGCCATAATAGTCCTTATCTTTACATGCGATACCATGTATTGATTTTAATTCCTCACTTAAAGTCTCACGATATTCTGCAATCGGAAGAATAGGAATACCTATTTCTTTTGCTATATTGTACTCCGCAGGCAAATTACGAGGGTTAAACAGGTCTGTTGTAACCCATAAAACTAGTAACTGTGTTTTACTTAACTCCTCTCGCAATATTTCTTCAGTAATATCTACACTATGCATTTTAACGTATGAAACTAGACAATCCAGTCCCCATTTAGGGTGGTGTAAATCATTAATTAATTTCCTTTGGATATCTTCATTAGTATTGCAACTAAGAAATACTTTTTGAATTTGATTTGAATACTGTGGCGCTCGTGCTTCACGCTCAAACAGTTCTTCTTGTTGGTTAAACACTTACCACACCTCTTTGTACTAATCTTTTGGCTATATCTCTTAACTGGATAGTGTTTCTATGCTACCCACTATTTCAATTATTGGTCTATTGAGTTTGTATATTTCTTTCAACTCACTATAGATACATTTAGTGCGTACCAAATAATTAACCGATTGACAGGTAACACTAATTATTTTTTTTAAAAAAGTGTGAATATGGTGGCTATGTCTGTACTAGCTGAGACGATCTTACGAAGTATACGCCAACTATCTTTAGATTTTTTCTCTTTTTTCGCTTCATCAACGGCTTTTTGTAACGCTTCCCTGTACTTGCCATTCAACTCAACTACAGCTTTTTCAGACTGCAAATACTTTGACAAATAATCCAGCAGTACCCCAAAGTTTTCAGCATTAAACTCTTTTAGGGCTTTTAGAAGTTTCCATTGCTCACTCCACGCTTTTAAATTTTCCAGCAAAGGTTTTTCGCATGTGTTTCCATCTTTTACTGCCTTAAAATTTTTTACAAAAAAATCATAGTTTTCTTGGTCTTTAGACTGCCAGATTACCATGCTTCTTCTTGCATCCTCATGATGTAATTCAGCAGAGTACAAATCGATCTTTACATGATTGAATCGACTATATTCACTATCATATTCTACATTAAATATGCCAAAAGGAATGCTAATATCGGTAAGATAATACTTAAAACACTCATACGGAGGTTTACTCAATTTACTAAACAATTCATCCTCGGTTACCATCCTATAAAGTGCGTGCATCGCACTAAAAGTTGCACTTGTATAATCGAGTCTTTTACCTGCATTCTTTGTTTTGGCATCTTTTAGGTTGTATTCTGTTGGTTTACTTAAAATTAAATCTAAATTTGTTCCACTACCACCAACGGAATTACGATTATTTTCTCGCATAACTAAGTTTATCGCTTCTGTTAAACTCATCGCCTGAGCTGCTCTTATAATAACGTCTGTTTCACCCGCTTCTAATGGGTTAAGAAATAAATTGCTTGTGAAATTCATCAGCCGCATATTTTTTATATGCCTAAAAAATCCTGTGCTGATTTGCAGGCGCTCATCAATTGAACACCGTTCATGTATATCTCCCCTTGACAACATCAATACATTATTGGCTTCTCTAAAAATACGCGGTTCCTTTTCTGGCACTCCGCGTGAACTACTCTTATCTTTACCCTGATCCACAACGCTACTATTGTCAACAACTTCTTGAGCTGATTTACCCACAGAATTTTCGGCAACATTTGTAACTATGGGTGATTTACGCCTAACGAGAGAACCAGCAATTATCACATCATATCTTTTTTTGATAAATGTTGCGACTTCTTCAGCATTTAACGTTTCAATTTTTTTCGCTATATCGGTAACCTGAGATAATCCAGCTATTTCATTGATATCTACACCATCAATATTCAAAAGACATATTTTTTTACCTTTATTCGTGTTAACAAGATTCCTGATAGCTTTCCATTCAACATTACATGTCCAATCTTTTGTGTTATAGTCTTTTGCGAGAAAAACTACAACGCAATCACATTGATTGGCATAAATTTTTTTGAGGGTAACATCTGCGTTTGGGCCATTAATGAGATGATCATGCCAATTATCGTAAAAAATGTCCTCTCTAGAGAAACCAAAGTTCAACAAAGCAGTAACAATCAATTCAACTTTTGAACGGTACGTTCCCGTGAAAGTTACGCCAATTTTAAACGCCAGTTTCCATCCACCTCATATGTCTTCGTTTTTTGAATATTGGTTATATCACCTAATAAGCTAGCTGTCTTCCGTATGTATTATCGCTATATAATAACATTGCAAATAATCCACGATTGTCTGAGTGATTATAAACAGGCTTTATAGCGGTATGAGAAAGCTTTAGACATATGCACAAAAATTCTTGGAATGAAACACCCAAACACAAAAAATATGAAACAAAATATAGAATTTGCTAAAGTGATGAACAGAAGTGGGTAACACTTTACCGCATTTAGTTATATACAACAGTGAGTTGTTATTTGGCGTCAGTTAGATATTTTCTGATTGATACAGTTTGAAGGTGGGTTTATGAATAAAACTGTTGATGAAGCGAAAAATCTGTGTACGCCGTTGAAAGTGTTTGTAATTTGGGCTCCTGAATACGTTGAGGGGCAAAAGTATGCCAATGAAATTTATAGTGTTTTTTCATGTGCTCAAGATGAATTTACGGCAAATAACATTGGAGTACCAATTTATTTTCATACTAATCCTCAGTTTGAAAATTTTTCTAAACGCATTTCTAACTCTGAGAAAATAGCGGTTGTTTTGCTAATTGACGCAAACATGGTTATTAGCGAAGAGTGGGCGAAGTTTGCTCTTGCTGTACTTAACTTTTGTAAAGACAAAAAAGAAACAATTGTTATTCCAGTATCAATAACATCTGCTAATACAGCTAATAATTTGTGTCCAATTGGAGTTCCTAATTGTATTCGCCTTGCTGACGATTTGTTTAGTAGCCCTGTAGAGTTTTCTGTGAAAGTAGAGCATTTATGTTTTGAATTGGCTCATGAGTTTTGTAGATTTTTATTTAATCGGGAACGTGTTGGAGAAGCAAACAATTCTAAAATCTCACCGTCGGTTAACGTTTTTTTAAGTCATGCTCGTAAAGACGGAGCAACTATTGTTAACACGTTAAACACGTTTATTTTACCGCAGTCATCATTGAAAACTTTTCTCGATGTCAATGATGTACCTAGGGGTAGTGATATTGAGGATAAGATAAAGGAAAGCATAGAGTCTTCTGTTTTCTTGGCGTTATATACCGATGATTTTTCTTCACGTGAGTGGTGTCAAAAAGAGATTTTATGGGCAAAAAAAGCTGAGTGTCCGATAATACTGCTTGAGGCGTTGGAAGAGTCGGAAAACAGGCGATTCCCATATGGGGCAAATATGAAAACTTTTCATCTTGGTCATGACAAGACCCCTGATAATGAACGCCTGATAACTAAGGAACGCTGTAAAAAGATTGTTTTTGAAATCCTTCTCGAAACCCTAAAATCAAAATACCATCAACTGTTCTTAGAATACACCGCAAAACTATACCTAACCACAAAAGTTCTTAAAAAAACAAAAATATTCAACCATACCCCTGAATTATATACAGTGCTCACAAATCTGGGAAAAAACACAAAAATAGCGATTTATCCTGACCCACCATTAAACATACACGAACACGAAATACTAAACACCTGCCGCCCCAAATGCCACTTTATAACACCCACACTACTACCATGCATATCTGACACACCAGATAATGTAGTGCAGAGATTTTTAACAGATAGAAACATCGGCATTTCGGTATCTGAAACAGGTGATCGAGATCAAAGCGACCTACACTTAAGCACTTTTTATTTAGAACTATGCCGATACCTACTGGCCTCAGATGCAAACATACTCTACTCTGGAGACATAGCCTACAAAGGCACTAACTTTGTCAGCATACTTGAAGGACTAGTAACAAATTATTGCTTCAACTACCAAAAAAAGCAACGAATAATACTCCACCACCTACCCAACACAGCCGCAACAGTTGATTATAAAGCCGAACGCAAACATTGGCTCAAACTAATTGAAATCAAAGAAGAAAATACCCTGCCCGCAAGTTTGACTAAAATGCGCAAAGAAGCAGCCAAAGACACATTTGCAAGAATACTTGTCGGTGGTAAAACCCAAGGATACAAAGGAAACTACCCCGGTATAATCGAAGAAGCATATATCGCACTACAAAATAACACCCCCCTTTTCATCATAGGTACCTATGGAGGAGCCGCCACATTACTTGTAGAAATGCTATATGGCAAAGATACCCAATACAAAATCGACCCAGACATACAAAAATTTTTCCAAAAAACAGGCTTCAAAAACCTAAATAATGGTCTAACAAAAGAAGAAAACGAAGAACTATTCAACTGCGAAGACATAGCACGTAGCATCGCACTCATCCTAAAAGGACTAAAAACCTTATCTATGAAGGTGCATAAAAGTGCTTAAAGGACTAAAAACCTTATCTATGAAGGTGCATAAAAGTGCTTAAGCCACAACAAAAAGAAGAACCATTTTGCCGTAAAGCACGAGGGAAACAATATTCAAATCAACTTCAGCGGGTGTTTCTTAGTTGTAAAAGTGAAGCTGACAGGGAAGTGCTGATTGCTGATTTACATTCTTATAAGTTTGGGTTGGACTGTCTGGTTTCTTATGTTAAAACATCGACCGGTATTGCTGAAGAACTATTACGAGAGGAAATAAAACGGACAGTTTTGCTAGTTTTATGGGTTACGCCTAACTTATTGGAATCAATAAATTACAACGGCTTGCCTGCAGAATATGTCATAGCAAAAGAATTACAGATTCCAATTTTGCCTATTGCCAAAGACAGAACACTTCTTAAGTGCTTCAGTGATAAAGTAGAACCAATACATGGTATTGCCCGTGAAGAGATTGGAGATGAAAAGACTGAAGAAGACTATGGTCACAGGCTCAAAGCACAATTGGAACACTGGCTAGTCTCAGATGAACTTAAAAAAGAAATTGAAGAAAAGGCTTTTAGCGCTAAATTGTTTCTGGGGTATCGTAGTAACGAATTTGAGCAAGCATTAACATTTATGCGTGCATTTCACAAGATTGAAAATTTTGAAGCTGTTTCTATATGGCATGATCATCATCTTCATGCTGGCAACAATTACCATGTTGAAATTGAAGGTATTATCGATAGTAGCGATGGTTTCATATTGTTGCTTACTCCAGAGTTAATTAATGTTGCAGGGAGTAATTATGTTCAAGAGAGGGAGCATCCTTTTGCTCAGAAAAAGGGTAAACCCGTAGTTGCTGTTGAGGCTATTCCTGCTGATCATAATCGTTTTAAGGAACTTTTTTCTGGTGTGGAAAGTCCTGTTAGTTTAAATGATGTTGTTGCGCTGTCCGAGATATTTAAGTTGAAAATTACTAAGCTGATACAGCCTTGGGTGTTGGATAGTGAGCGCGCGTATTTGTTGGGAAAAGCGTATTTAAGCAATTTTTATGTTGAACGGGATTTTGCTAGAGCAACCAAATTATTCAAAGCTGCTACAAGAGATTCTGATGAGTGTGCTTTGTTAGCTGCTCAACAATTATCTGATATATACGAAAATGGTGTAGATGCAACTGTTAATTATGATGAAGCTATGGTCTGGCGAAAAAGAGCAAGTGTTATCTGTAAAAAAATTCGCGGTACAAAACATCCTGATACAGCTGATGCTTATTGTGGTATTGCAGATGTCTATCGCAGACAGGGCGATTATAATGAGGCTTTTAAATGGTACGATAAAGCTTTAACTATACTGGAGTGTGTGTTGGGTGAAAACCACTTAGACACGGCACGTATCTACAACAATATGGCAGCAGTATGCGATTATCAGGGTGATTATGATGAGGCCTTGAAGCGGCATAGAAAGGCATTGGTTGCGTATGAAAAAGTTCTAGGCAAAGAACATCCATATATTGCAACTGTTTTTCACAACATTGCAAATGTCTATGCTAGTCAGGGTGATTATGATGAAGCTTTGAAAGAGTATAAAAAAGCTTTAACTATTTCTGAGAAAGTGTTAGGCAAAGGGCACCTCGATACAGCTACCACTTACAATAATATCGCATTAGTCTATCATGAACAGGGTGAGTATGTTGAGGCTTTGAAGTGGTATAGTAAAGCTTTAGCTATATTAGAGTGTGTGTTGGGTAAAGAACATCCTGACACCGCAACAATATACAGCGGCATTGCATCAGCATATACTCATCAGGAGAAGTACAATGAGGCCATAGAATTACATAGTAAGGCTTTAGTCATTCGTGAGTGTGTGTTGGGTGTGTGGCATCCAGATACTGCAAATACTTACAATAACATCGCACTAATCTACCATAGACAGGGAAAATATGATGAGGCATTAAAGGGTTATCGTAAAGCATTAACTATCAAGGAAAAAGCGTTAGGTAAAGAACACCCTATAACAGCAATTGGTTACAATAATATCGCATCAGTTTATGATAGTAAGGGTGAGTATGTTGAGGCTTTGGAGTGGTATAACAAAGCCCTGATGAGAACGGAAAAAACGTTGGGAAAAGAACACCCAAATACTGCAAATATTTATAGCAACATCGCGACAGTCTATGATAATCAAAGAAAGTATATTAAGGCTCTGGAGTGGCATTTTAAGGCTCTAACCATATATGAGAATGTATTAGGTAAGACACACCCGACTACTGCACGTACTTACAATAGCATCGCAGAAGCCTATGATAACCAAGGCGAATATAAGGCTGCTTTGGAGTGGTATTTTAAGGCTCTATTTATCTGCGAAAAAGTGTTTGGCTTGGAGCACCATGCCACCTTTGCTATGTACAATGCCATAGCAGATGTCCATACTCGACAGGGAAACCATTCTAAAGCATTGGAGTGGCGTAAGAAAGCCGTAGGTACCAAGTGAAAGCATCATAAGAATCGACGTCATCTTTAGTGTTTTTCTTTTGGTGTTCCATCTTTTAATTGTGACAAGGTCTTCTATGCTGTTTTCTCCAAGAATTGTAAAGTATAGATCTTCGGAGAGTCGCCAGTCGGAGGGGAAATAAACTTTTGAAAGAGCTGTTCCACCTTTAAACGCCAAACAATTAGATAGCCGACTTGAATATATCCCATAAAGTATCCATCCAAGTACATAGTCTTTTTCAACTAAGTCTAAGGCAAGTTTCTTTTCTCGCGCAATTTTTCTTAATTCCTGAGGCGATAGCATGTTATGTTAACCACTTTGAAGCATCAATTGCTACATTAAGGACTAGTTTCCATTTTTCCACTATTTTGCCTCTTTTTTTCACAGAGCAATCAAGCAAGGAATAGCCTGCTGAGAGGGGACTGTGAGAGAGCAAATCCAGTGTTTTGTCTAGCCCCATGGTTTCAGAGAGGTACCCTAGTCGTTTTATGACGGTTTTGTTGTCAAGTCTTTGGGCAAAGTCAGCTAGTTTGGTTTGATCAATTTCGTTTTTAGCAAAGAAGAGGGCTTTAGCGACTTCTTCTATGCCTCCGCAGTGTTCAGGGTGATCTAGGCAGTCAATTATAGTTTTCTCTATTGTGGAGATTTTTATTTTTCTATTTTCAATTGTTGTTTCT
>Ga0209737_10000668_pt1 | contig 26857 bp, 25 predicted proteins | sample TergutCu122P3_FD_187284 | JGI IMG/M metagenome (GOLD analysis project Ga0209737, IMG submission 187284) | Cubitermes ugandensis P3 segment gut microbial communities from Kakamega Forest, Kenya - Cu122 P3 (SPAdes) (version 2) | ecosystem: Host-associated > Arthropoda: Insects > Digestive system... | reverse complement strand
GGGAGTTTACTTGCTCAAATGTGCCTTTTTCTCGTCTGCCTGCGGCAGACAACCGAAAAAGACGCACAGTATTACTCTGCCAAAACGCAAGCGTTTTGTTGCGGAGTAATAAATAAGTCTTTCCTCGAAGAAAGCATAACGGTAGCGGGAGCTCCCGCCAAAAAAATCAGCAGCCGCGGAAAATCGTCATGGAATAAAAAGCAAACTGATAGCGAGTAGTATAAAAAATACAAAGGAGCAATCGAAAATGAAAATAGCAGTAGCCGGAACAGGCTATGTAGGCCTGTCAAACGCAGTATTATTGAGCCAAAACAACGAGGTATTTGCTGTTGACATCATTCCCGAAAAGGTTGAGCTGATTAACAGTAAAATTTCTCCGATTGTCGACGCAGAAATTGAGGATTTTCTTGAAAACCGGAATCTCAGTCTCACTGCAACGACCGATACAGAGCTTGCTTACAAAGATGCGGATTTTGTGATTATCAGTACACCGACCAATTATGACCCTGTTAAGAACTACTTTGATACGTCAAGCGTTGAAGGCGTAATCGGAACGGTTCAGGGTATCAATCCCGAGGCGGTTCTTATTGTGAAGTCAACCGTTCCTGTAGGTTTCACAGAAACAATGTGCGAACGTTTCCCCAAGGCTAACTTGCTTTTCAGTCCCGAGTTTCTTCGTGAGGGACGCGCTTTATACGATAATCTTTACCCCAGCAGAATTATTGTCGGCATTCCTAAAAACTGTCAGCATTTAGCGGAAAAGGCGCAGATTTTTGCTGATTTGCTTGCTGGCGGTGCTGTAAAAACAGATATAGACAAGCTTGTCATGAATTCGACAGAGGCCGAGGCAGTTAAGCTTTTTGCAAACACGTATCTTGCATTGCGTGTATCGTTCTTCAATGAGCTCGACACATATGCCGAAATTCGGGGACTTGACACAAAGCAGATTATCGACGGTATCGGTCTTGACCCCCGCATCGGCACTCATTACAACAACCCTTCGTTCGGTTACGGCGGTTATTGTCTGCCGAAAGATACAAAACAGTTGCTTGCAAATTATAATGATGTTCCGCAGAATATCATCGGCGCAATTGTTGACGCTAATAAAACCCGTAAGGATTTTATTGCGGACCGAGTGCTTGAAATGGCGGGATATTGCAGCAAATCAACGGAGAAAATTACCGTAGGAATGTACCGCCTGACAATGAAGGCGAACAGCGACAATTTCCGTCAGAGCTCTATTCAGGGCGTTATGAAACGCCTTAAAGCCAAAGGCATCGAGGTTGTTATTTACGAGCCGACGCTTGAAGACGGCGATGTTTTCTTCGGCAGCCGCGTTATTAATGATTTGGACAAATTCAAATCCGTCTGCCGTGTTATCATCGCTAACCGTGACGACGCTCTGCTGGATTGTGTACGGGATAAGGTTTATACCCGTGACATTTTCAAGAGAGATTAGGCAGTGTTTAACAAATGTCGTAACTATTCAGTTGTTTTGGTGTTTTTCGTTGTTTTGTACAAAAAATCGGGGGAGGGGTTCGGGGACGGAGTCCCCGAGAAGCGGGGCTACCGCCCCGCAACCCTGTATTTCGGTGTTGATTGCATGCAATATACTGAACAGTTACACCGCCTGAACAGGCGGTTTTTTGACCGCTAAAAAAAGTCTTGATTTTTTATGAAATATATGTTATAATATTAGCAGTAGTAGGTTTAGTAACAGACTGCAGTCAATTAATTGACTTGCAGTATAGAAAGGTATGATATTATGTTAAAATCAATCGCAAGATTAAGCGCGGTAATGCTGTTTACCCTTTCGCTCCTCGTTAGTTTTACGGGGTGCGGAAACAAGAGCTCAGTCAACGGTAACGACAGCGGTTATGTTATCGGTTTCAGCAATTTCGGTATCGGAAATTCATGGCGTGTACAAATGGAAGCCGAATTTAAGGCGAGAGCCGAAAAATTAAAAGCAGACGGCACTGTGAGCGAATACTTTATGATGAATTCGAACGGTGACATTAACAGACAGATTAAAGATATGAAGGAACTTATTGAAAAAGGCTGTGACGCGATAATTATTACGGCATCTTCGCCTGACGAACTTTCACCTGTCTGTGAAGAGGCAATGGCGGCAGGCATTGCGGTTATCTCATTTGATAATTATGTAACGACCGATAATGTTACCGCAAAGATAGGGATAGATGAATTTGAATTCGGCAAGTGCGGAGCCCAGTGGCTGTCTGATAAACTCGGCGGCAAAGGCAATATCGTTGTTCTTAACGGCATTGAGGGCGTTGCGGTCAACTCTATGCGGAACAGCGGTGCAATGAGTGTTTTTGCAAATTATCCCGATATTAAAATTCTCGACGAAACATATGCAGGATGGGATTATGCTCAGGCAAAGACCGTCACGGAAGAGTTCCTTTCAAAATATCCGCAAATTGACGGCGTGTGGTCTCAGGGGGGCGCAATGACGCAGGCGGCTCTTGATGCGTTTATTGCCGCAAAACGTCCGCTTGTTCCTATGTCGGGCGAGGCGAATAACGGGCTGCTCAAAGCGTGGAAAAACAATCTCTCAAACGGCTTCGACTCAATCGCTCCGTGCTCGCCAACGTCAATGAGCGCCGACGCTCTTGATATTGCAATTAAATCGCTTAACGGCATTAACGTAAAACTTGACACTGTTATAACCCTTCCTGTTATAAGCAGCGAAACATTGGACGACTATGTCAAAATGAACTTGCCTGACGACTTTTGGAACTACACCATACTGACCGCCGAGCAGCTTGACGCTCTGTACAAGTAAAAATAAAGCAACTATTCAGTATATTGCATAACGCACAAAAAATATTTTTCATCAACTGCAATCAACACCGAAAATACGGGGTTGCGGGGCGGTAGCCCCGCTTCTCGGGGACTCTGTCCCCGAAACCCTTCCCGATTTTTGTGCAAAACAACGAAAATCATTAAAACAACTGAATAGTTACAAAATAAAAAAACCGAGCCTCCGTTAAATAAGCGGAGGCTCTTTCGTCAAGCTTTTCTATTGCAAATATTTACACAGTATACGCATGAGGTCGTCAAAGTCAACTGGCTTCCCTAAGTGGCAGTTCATTCCAGCGGCGATACTCTTTTCAATATCCTCGAGGAACACGTTTGCAGTAAGCGCAACGATAGGAATATCTTTTGCCTTTTTAATGTCAAGATTCCTTATTTGCCTTGTTGCGTCATAGCCGTCCATTTTAGGCATTTGTACATCCATGAGTACAATGTCGTACTTATCTGGCGATTCGCTGAACAGATTTACCGCTTCCAATCCGTTTTCTGCACAGTCTATCTGAATATTGGTAGACTCAAGCAAGGCTATTACAATCTCTCTGTTAATGTCTACGTCGTCCGCCAAAAGAATATGCTTGCCTGAAAAATCGACATCCCCGTATTCTTCTTCAGTCTGCGGAGCTTGCTGGCTTACGCCGAGAACTTCGCTTACGACGTCTGAAATAAATGAAGGAAACAGCGGTTTTGACAGGAATTTATCAACACCCGCTTTTTTTGCTTCATCTTCAATAACATTCAATTCAGCGGCTGAAATCATGATTACTACAGGATGGTTTGTCTTTGACGACTTCAGCCTTCGTGCCAGTTCAAGACCGTCCATGCCGGGCATCTTCCAGTCAACAAAACAGATATTATACGGTGCGTTGGCTGCAACGAGCCTCAGTGCTTCCTCTCCGCCCGATGCGGCGTCGCAGTATGCGCCGAACTCTTTCATAAGCTTTTCAAAATATTCCAGTATATCGGGGTCGTCATCAACAGCCAGTATGCGTACATTTTGCCAGTTTACACTGTTTTTGGCAGGCTCAGACGTGACGCCCCGTTTAACCTGTACTGTGAATGTGAATGTTGCGCCTTTTCCGAGCTCTGATTCAATCCATATCCTGCCGTTCATCATTTCAACGATATTCTTTGAAATTGCCAGACCTAAACCGGTGCCTCCGAATTGACGTGTTGTACTTGATTCGGCTTGTTGGAAAGACTTGAACAGCTTTTTCTGCTGCTCGGTACTGATGCCGATACCGTTGTCCGATACCGAAATTTTTATTTCACAGACGCCTTCCTTTTCCTCTGTCAACGATACGTTAAGTTTGATTGAACCGTTCTCGGGAGTGAACTTTACTGCGTTGCCGAGCAAGTTGGTGATGACCTGTGCCAGCCTCTGAGAGTCTCCTATCAGCGTTTTAGGCAGGTCTCTGTCGATATTAACCGTGAAACTCTGATTCTTTTCATCAACACGGAAATTAACGACGTTAACAACGCTTTGAAGCATTTTTTCCAGTTCAAATTCCGTTTCGGAGAGCGTGAACATATTCGCCTCTATTTTAGACATATCTAAAATATCGTTGATTACACCAAGCAAGTGGTGCGATGCGTCCTCAATTTTCAGGAAGCAATAATCCTTACGCTCGATACCTGCCGATGATTTTCCTATGTTAGTCATACCAATGATAGCGTTCATAGGCGTTCGTATCTCGTGGCTCATGTTCGCCAGAAACGCGCTCTTCTGTCTGCTTTCAAAATCGGCTCTGTTTTTTGCCGCGTCAATGCTCACCAGAATTATAACTAATACCGCTGCGAATATCGTACCGAGTATGCTGAGCCCCCACGCCATATGCGTTATGCTTTGATAAAAATCGTTCTTTTGCATGAGTATGCCGAGATACCACCCGTTGTCCAACTGGCGGAAAAAAGCGACAGTCGCCTCGCCTTTCCAATTCGTTATTTCACGCTCGTCTACTTTGTGTTTTTTTATCAGGTCATCGGCAAGCGGAGTAAGTTCCACCGCCTTATGCCTTACGCCCTTGCCTACAAATTCCTCGTTGGGGTGAACAAGTATGGCAAGCTCCTCGCTCAGTAAAACCCCGTATCCGCCTCTGTCTGCCATTGCTTCAACTATATTTTTTCCGATTACATTAACACGCACGCCAAAGGCGACCACGCCAAGCCTATGCCCCATATCGTTAAGCAAACACTGTGAGTACACGAGAACCGTTTCGTTAAGATACGGGTCGTCATATATGATAGTTTCAGCAACTTCACCGTTTGCAGCTATCGCATTACGGTACCACGGCTGTTCCGCAGTACGGGAATCAACAGAATTTAAGGTTTCTTCACTGAGGTCGCTCAGCAGAACATGATTGCCCCCGAGTTTTTCAAAATAACAGAAAATACCGCCGAAACTCCTGTCATGAGCTTCGCCCGAACGTATATAATATGAAATTTCATTGATATATGTCTGAATATTGCCGACGCTGTCATTATTTATCAGCATTCTGTTCAGCGTATCACAAAAGATGGTGAGATTTTTTTTAGGTGAAACAAGGTCCGCCTCGAGACGGGCCTGTTCAAAGTTAAGCATATTCTCCGTTGAGGTAATCAAATGCTTATGCACCGTGTTTTTCATAAAAATGTATCCGATTACAGCCATCAGCGTAAATGAAAACACAGTGAACAGTATCTGCAGTAAAAGCAGGGGGCGTATGAATTCTATTTTTAATTTCATAAGGCAATACACCTTTCGTTTATCAATATTTCGCAAACAAGACAATAGTATGAAATTTAACCGTTAAGGAGTATATTCAGTGCATAATTCACGAAAAATATTTTTTATCAACTGCGATCAACACCGAAAATACGGGGTTGCGGGGGCGGTATCCCCGCTTCTCAGGGGCTCCGCCCCCGACCCCCTTTATTTTTTTCTTTACCCCCTAGGAGTAAAAAGTCAAGAGCAAAAAATAACTCTAAAACATTGTATCTAAGCCGTTTTTCTGTCCCCTAATAAAACGAACTCTACGGATTGAGGTCGTTACAATTTTTCTTATAATTTAATTATACAATAAAATCAGAAATAATTCAAGCCTTTGCAGAATATTTTTTTGGACAGGCATATAACCGCGTTTATGCTCCCTGCCTCTTAGGCGGCGGACAGCTGACTGAGTCAGCGGCGGGTGATTTTCAATCCCCCGCTAACGCTTGTTGAAACTTCGTTTGAAAGGAAATGTAATTTTATTCCGCAATTAAAAACGCCTTATCTTTGCGGAATAGTATAAAACCACAAATAGCATACAGTCTTTCGACCGTATGCTATTTGCGTGTATAAAGTAGGTTTTAAGGAGTTGGTTTAGATTTCGGCATTAACCCTTTCACAGATATACGGGATTTTCGATATAAAATAAGGTCCCGGACAGAGAGTTGATGCAAGGTCTCTGTGCAGCGTCAAAGTGCCGTTCGGCGTTCCGTCGTAATAAAGCCTTGGAATACCGTTCCGACGGCAAACATCAACCGAAAGCTGAATGAACGCTTCTATATCCTTATCGCTTATCGGCCAGTTTCCGCCTTCCGCACTGTTGGCGATTTCAACCGTAACAGCCGTCTGGTCGTTAGCCTGACTGGAAGAAGTCCACGGACGGTTCTTTTCATCAAGTGTTAAACCGATACGTCCGCCGCTTATGCAGTAGTTTGCACTGATATTTCTGCTTATAAGCGTTTGTGAAAGCGATTCAAGGGACATAACGCCCGCCGCATGGTGGGGGGTGATTTTTGTTATCGGTTTGTTGCGGGGGGCGTTATTGTGAGGAGAAATATTTGTATATGTTGCAAGGGGGCTGTTTGTGTATGACGGAAGAGGTTTAACAGCCTCTTCCGCGCCTGGCATTTGCGAAAGGTTACTTCAATCGAGATATACCCCAGTGTGCATTGCTGCTGTTGTCGGCTGAACTGTCGGCGGAGGAATTAAATCCTCGGGATACACGGGAAGTGAGATTTTTTCTACGACAGCGTCCTGAATGGCAACGGCACTGTTAGGCTGAAGACTCGTGAAAGGATAGATTACATTTGCGTTAGCAAGACCTTGCGGAGTGATAGGATACTTTGTGGGGTTAATAAGGTGTGTTCTGAGCATTACGACGTCAGCTATTGTGAGCTTGCCGTCGCCGTTAACATCGCCGTATACAGTTACGCTGACAGGCTGAGGCTCGGTAGGGTTTTGGGAGTTATAGAAAGGCGCATACTTGTAGACAAATTTGTTAAGCTGAATATAGAGCATGAATTTTGTAAAGATTTCATAATTAACAGTTGTATAGCCCACAGGGAAAGCACTGTTAACTCTTGCTGCATAATCGACATAGAATGCCTCGTAGTTAAGTTCAACTATAAACTCACTTATATCGCCGCTGCCTACGCCGCTCTTGAAGCTAACACTCTTGATTAATTCTTTAGGCACGTTCAGCAGATTGGCTATATATCCAGGAAGAGCGTCCAGAGAAACAGCGGGGATTTTAGGATTCATTACCATTGAGAAAACGTAATTTTCAGGGGTGTACTGGCTCTGCGGATAAGTTTTTTTAATTTTTGCCAGAATATCGGCGATATATGCGGGACCGTTCTCAATACAGCTGTTGAGCAAATATTCGCTGAGGTTTTTCGCAGGTACGGCTTTTATTGTGCCTGTTTCATTGTAGGTTGGAGAAAGAAGATAAAGTCTGTCAAGAACTTTGCCGTTCACGTCGAGGAGTTCGGCAACTATGGCGTTGTCCGCATAAACTTTCCAATCGGGCGATTTTGCTACGGCATAATCAGCTCCTACGAGTATCTCGGTGATGACATTGTTCGTAACAGCTTCTCTTAACTGAATTTTATAGCCTTTTGTTGCACTGAGATAGTTGATGAGTTCATGACAGTAGAAGTCCTTAGACATAATCAGCGTGCCTTGCTGAACATCAAGCCCCAAATCGCCTCCGACGGGAACGACGATTTTGGCGTCTGTAGAAAGTATATCGAAACTGAGATTAAGCACTTCTAAAATCTCTCCGTTTTTATCAAAGAGGATGACGCAGTCAAAGTTGGAAATCGGTAAATACTGGTCGGTGTAAAAGCCCTGATTGCTTTTTTCACCGTAAGGCTGTATAATATTCTTATACTGAATCGGGTCTGTTCCCATTGCCAGTTTAACATAGTTTCCGAGCGAGAAATATGCCCCTTCATTGTGGGAAAGCAAACTGTAAATAACAGTGCGGTCAGCTTCGGGTTTAATTCCGTAAACCGTATCGCCTTTGATATAAACGCCCGAAGCCGAATTTTTAACCTGTAACTTTGTGCTTATCGGTTTCTTAATCGGAAGTGTTTCAAGAATGTTTCCGTTATGGTCACAGAGCGAAACGCCGGAACCTACGTTTATCATTACACAAGGGTAAGCCATGCCGTCAGGGGTAAGATGTCCGTAACCTATGACGCTCATGCTTCCGGTGCCCATCGTATAATATGCGCCCTCGGTGAAATCAAGAAGATTGGCGAAATATCCGTAGTCAAGCTGGTCGTACGGGATATAAAGAACGCCGTTTTCGATGTAGATGTCATTGTTTATGGTGTTGCGTACAAAGAGCTTGGTTTTTGACTGAGGTGCTGTCCAGCCCGTTGTTGTCGTTGTTACAGTGCATTCTGCTGTAGCAGTAACAGCGGTGGTAGTTGTATAATTGGGAACCGGAGGCGTAGCTCTGACGATTTCCAACGTCTCAATAGCATTATCATCCTCGTCGAAAAGCGTAACGCCGCCGCCAACGCCTACCATAACGGCAGGGTAGCACATGGAATCGGAATTAAGATGACCGTAACCTACGACGCCGCTCATTATATAGTATGCGCCCTCATTAAAGTCAAGCAAATCTGCCACGAAGCCGAAGTCAAGCGATGCATAAGGGATATAAAGAATGCCGTTAACTATCGCGATACTGTCTTTCGTTACATAACCGTTCCAACGCACGTCACTGTTTATGAAAAGCTTCGTATCGGAAACCTCAATGGGTCTGGACGCAGGCGAGGTGGTTACTGTTCTGGCGTTAACGGTGCACGGAGCGATTGCCGTTGCAAGAAGCATTGCGGCGGTAAGCAATGCCATAAATTTCTTTTTAAACATAATAAATCATCCTTTCTAAGAATTGCTATAACTAAATTATAGCATATTTGTCTGGGGAAATCAACCCTTTATTTATGTATTAATTATACCACAAAAAGAGTTTGGCAACAGTAAAATGTTGTGAACGTTAATGTTTTTGTTGTGAACGTTGATTTACAGATTTGAACTGTAAAAAATACCCTGTATCTTTTTAACTGAATAAGTCCAGTATAAAAGATACAAGGTATTTAGTTTGAGTAATCAGCTGCGCATCAGTAACGGTGCGGCTGTTTCTCGGTCATTAAAATGACTACTGCATTTTGTATGCGTCAATCATTTTCTTAACCATCTGTCCGCCGATAGAACCGGCCTGACGTGATGTGAGGTCACCGTTGTAACCTTCTTTGAGGTTTACACCAACCTCGTTAGCAGACTCAATCTTGAATCTCTCAAGTGCGTTTTTACCCTTTTCTGTGAATTGGCCCTTCATAATGAAAATCTCCTTTAATTTTTAAAAAGTCCGTGACTTCTAATCAGCCATCGGTTTTTGATGCCGTGATAGTATTATAAGCTTTTGTTTTTGTTTTATTATAGGAAATTTTTGTAATCAAAAAATATTTCTGAAAAAGGGCAGTTCGCTGTCGCGGATATGTCTCAGTATACCGACGGTTTCCGCAATTTCTGCGGGGAAACCGTGTTCGTCTATTTCTATCATATATATAAGCCTATGCATTTTCAAATCCGCCTCTTTTAGCTTGTCATATCTTATTATAAGCCTTGCTTTCTTTGAGAAGCTCTCCCATTTTTCCAGAATTTCCTCGAAATCTTCCCTTGTTTCAGCACTCTCAATAAGTGAGACAATCCTGTCAAAACCGTTTGAGACATTAATACAAGAGAATACGCTGAACCCTATCATAAACACTAAAATCACTGCACACAGCCTAATTCTTGCCATTCAACTGCCCCTTTTCCTTAAAAGAGATTTTGCCTGTTGTTTCAACGATAGCAAATTCCACATCATCCAACGAAAAAATTCCGCTTTGCCGCATAGCTGTTTGAAGGTCGTCCTGTGAGAGTCTGAGAGTTTTCATCGCCGCTTTGTCAATCCCGCCGCCGCTGATAATGACAATCGGTTTACCTGCTGCAACTTGCCGGAATTTTGTGCTTTTGAGCATGAGCCACGACATAAGAACTTCATAACATACGATTGCAAATATCGGCAGAACGCCTGCGATGAGAGGCATATTCACATCTTCAAGGGTTAGCGTTGCTATATTGGACAGTATCATTGTTATGACGAGCTCTGTCGGTTGCAGTTCGCCGAGCTGTCGCTTGCCCATCAGTCTTACAGAGGATATTATTATTACATAAATGATTAACGAGCGTATAAGAACAACAGTCATAGTCGCCTCCCTTAGCGTTTTGAAATTATTGTTCCCAGAATTTGTGATATTATTACTCCGCAATCCGCAATAGGAACGGTCAAAAAACTTATACCTGAATCCGTGAGGTTTAAAGTTTTTGACGAAAAATAATTAATGCCGTCAACTTAAGGTTTTTCTTGTTTCTTCCGCCGCCGAAGGCGGCGGAAGAAACAACGTAGAAGAGAGCCACCGGCGGTCAAGGGGCGAAGCCCCTTGAAACCCACATATGCTTAAGTTGACGGCATTGGAAAAATAATAGGAGGAGTTGCGAGGCGGAGCCTCGCTTCTCGGGGGCTACCGCCCCGCAACCCCGTATTTTCGGTGTTGATTGCAGTTGATAAAAAATATTTTTTGTGCATTATGCAATATACTGAATAGTTACTATACTCCTTAACGGTTAAATTTTACACTGGTTTTGCTAAGTTTTTTGTCGTTAGGCAAGGATGACGACGCAGGCTTACTGGCGTAAGTCAAGGAGGAAGACGCGGCATAATGGCAAAAAGCTACAAAGACAGTGTGGAATTTAACCGTTAAGGAGTATAATATTCAGAGAATAGTATCAGTTTGCAGGTATATAACTGTGTGTAACAGACTGATTAAAATTTCTTTTAATTATTCTGAAAAAAATCCCGAAAACTATTGACATATTTTGCAAAATGTATTATAATTAGAATAATGCACAATTAAGAATAGCTTAATTGTATTATTGTAATTGAATTGGAGGCACAGGACAGTGAAAAAGAACAAGAAGCCAGTATTTTTTATCGTCTTTATTCTAGTCATTCTCTTTTCGGTTTCAACCGTATTCGGCTATAAAAGCTATTTCGGCGACATCGAAAAAACCCACGTCAACAGCGCAAGGAACATTCGTCTAGGAAGAGACCTTGACGACGCTTACACCGCCGTTTTAACTCCGCCCGAGGGTGCTTATGTTACGCCCGAGATAATGCAGAATGCTGCGAAGACAATATCCTTGCGTCTTGAGGCGTTTAATATCGACGCCGGCGAGGTTATCTGCGATACGGAAAAAAATCAGATTACTGTGACTGTATCCGGCAGTGTTTACAATGCCGAGGGGCTTGTAAAAGAGCTTGCGAACAAAGGCGAGATGACGTTCCGTGCAGGTGGAGAATATAGCACGTCCATAGAAGGCGACGTTGACGAACTCGGCAATCCTCTTCCTGTGGATACCGTTGTCCCGACAGGTGAAATCGGTCTTTCCAGTGCGGATATTGACTATGCTGAAGTAAAAGAGGTTGCCAACGGCAACACAAAACTCAGCGACGTATATTATTATGTGGTCATTCATTTTAAAGAAGAGTCAAAGAAAACTCTTTCTGAATTTACGGGCGACCTTTTGATGTCGGAGCCGAAACAGAACCTTTCTATTTGGATTGACGGTTCAAGGCTTTTCGACCAGGCGGTTTCGGAGCAGTTTAAGAGCGGCTCTTTCCCGATTGTTTCCCAAAATGAAGCTTCGGCGAAATATCTTGCCGCAAGAATTAATGCGGGAGCAAATCCTTTCCGTTTAACAACACTCAGCGAGGGCAAAACAGAAGCGGGCATAGGCAATGTCAAAAACAGTATCGTTTATGCAGGTTTAGGCGCAGTCGCTCTTGCGACAGTTATTCTTATCGTGCTTTACAAACTCACGGGATTTTTCGCACTGTTTACCCTTACAGGGCAGATTGCGGGCTGTCTTGCAGTCTTTACGGGCTGGTTCGGCTTTATGAATTATCATGTTTTGACATTACCCGGTATCATCGGTCTCATGATAAGTCTCATCATCGGTATCGGAACTGTTATTATGATTTGCGAGCGTATTAAGGGCGAAAAGGCTCTCGGAAAACCTGCGGACGCAGCTATTGAGAGCGCTTTCAAGAGAACTTACAGAACGGTTTTGGATACTGGCATTGTTGCGGCTGTCATTGCGAGTGCTTTAATGATTGCAGACCACGGCAAGGGCGGTATCTATTACCTCGGTTTTTCACTGATTTCAGGCGTAGTTTTCAACGTTGTTATGAACGTTTTCTGTCTCCAGACAATGGTAGGAGCGTGGATTTCCAAGAAAGCTAAAACTGATAAGGAGGCGAAAAGCAATGGCTAACAAAAAAACAAAAAGAGAACGCGAGAAAATGGCTGCGTCTTCACCTAAGCCAGCGGTTCAAACTAAGTCTGTGCCTCAGGCCAAACCGTCCTCCGCAGTTAAGGCGGTTGAAACGGCTGTTAAGAAACCGACAGTTCCTGAGCCTATTTTCAAGAAAGTTGAAGAAACGCCTGTCGTAGGAACTTACACAGGAAAGTTGAAGCTAGCTTTGATTATCTTGATTGCGGCAATAATCGGCGCCGTTGCAGGAGTGTTTTTGGTGAAGCCCAGTATGTCCGCACTGTGCGGCAAAGGGGCGGCGGTTACGCATTATTTCGGCGGTTTTACAGGAGGCCGTTTTGCATTAAGATGTGCGATTACGGCATTAATCGCTCTTGCAGTAATTATGTTCTATATGGCAGCAAGATTCCGTAAGCTTAAAGGCTTCAAGGCGGGTATAAGCACAGCCTTGGCTGTTGTTTATAACTTTGTTATCGTGTTTGCGGCGTTCGCCCTTTTCGGTGTTGATATGGGCGAGGTGTTCTTGGTGGTTATGATGGCAACGATGGCTGTTACCGCTTATGAAGCTATAACCGTGTTCGACCGCGTCCGTGAAAACCGCGAGGCAATGCCCCGTGAGGATTTGGTTAAGGTTGTTAATATAAGCTGCGGGCAGCTTATAGGCCGCGCAATGAAAATGATTGTTATTTCCGTTCTTTTGCTCGCTGTTTTTGTGATTGTTGCGGGTGCGTGGGACTTTATCGGCTTTATGCTGCCGACTGCCTTTGCGTTGATTTTCGGAATGCTTTCTTCTCTTTTCGTGGTTCCGTCAATTTGGGTCAGTTTAAACAATAAAAAGTAAACGAAACTCCCTTGCACAAACCGTGCAAGGGAGTTTTTGTAACTATTCAGTATATTGCATAATGCAACAAAAACGTTTTTTATAAACTGCAATCAACACCGAAAATATGGGGTTGCGGGGCGGTAGCTCCGCTTCTTGGGGACTCCGTCCCCGCCCCCACATCCCGCTTTTTGTGCAAAACAAGAAAATCCTCAAAACAACTGAACAGTTACGAGTTTTTAAGAAGTATAATCCTCAATAAGTTTTTTCAGCTCATCTTCGTTTTCAAGAACAACACCTTCGATAAACATTTCCTTATCGCAGTCGGGGAGCATTGAGAAGTTGCAGTCAAGAATTTTGTAGGGCAGCTCGCTGTCGCCTTTGAAAACGCCGAGGTCTCCGTCATATTCGCGTACAATAAACGGAACGGATTCCACAGTTTCTACGGGTGGGGGAACTTTTGCGAGTGTTTTTTCCTGCCTGACTTCCTGCGTTACCGTGCCGATTACAATGATTCCTGAAATGAGGGCGGATGTCACGAGTGTGTAGAATGTCCTTTTGTTAATCTCCGTATTTTTTTTGATTTCCATAACAACACATCCTTAGAATTTCTATTCTGTAATAGTGTTGACGGATTTTGGAATATTATACTATGTATAAAGATAGCCAAGAACAATTGTATTCAGAGCAAGGTTAGCACCTATATGAACGTTCAGATATGTTTGCGTATTATCGCATAAACCGATAATACAACTGCAAATACGGCAATACCGAGAATGAAAGCCTGACGTATTCTCTTTATATCGCCCTTTGCGAACATATGTTTGAAGCCTTTCTGTTTAGTGACGGCAAAATAAATCAGCGGACAAAGAACGAAAAGCAAAATTTTGAATGTTGAGGAATAGATATAACCGTTTAAGCGTGTTTGAAGTATGAATGCATGAAGTCCGCATACCGAAACGGAAACTGCCGTCAAAACAACGGTCGGATTTAGCCGACCGATTATACATCGTTCCTTACCAAATCTTCATAAGTCTCACGCCGAACGGCAATTCTCGACTGACCGTCCTTTATGAAGACGACGGGCGGATTCGGTGTTTTGTTATAGTGGGACGCCATTGAATAGTTATACGCTCCCGTTGAAAGAACGGCAAGGATGTCGCCGCTGTCCGCATGCTGAATTTTCACTTCTTCGATGAGCGTATCAGTTTCGCAGCACTTGCCCGCAACCGTAACGGTTTCGCTGCGTTCCTGCTCTGCCCTGTTAGCCACAATTGCATCGTATTTAGCACCGTAAAGCGAATATCTCGGGTTATCGCACATGCTGCCGTCGACGGACAGATATGTACGTATATTCGGAATTTCTTTCCTTGCACCGACTGTATAGAGAGTTGTTCCTGCTTCTCCGACAACCGACCTTCCGGGTTCGATGAAAATAAACGGCTGTTTGATATTAAGATTTTCGCAGGTATTACGGACAACCTCCGAAACGCTCTCCATGTAATTAACAAACGGGACGGGCGTGTCCTCATCGGTATATTTTATGCCGAAGCCTCCGCCGAGATTGAGTTCTTCGATTTCGTATCCAAGTTTATTCCTGATTTCGGCAATAAACCCGAGCATGATTTCTGCCGCCGCCTCAAACGGTGCAACGTCGAAAATTTGCGAACCTATATGGCAATGCAACCCTTTTACTCTGACAAATTTACTGCTCAGAGCAAGTTTAACCGCTTCAAAAGCTTCTCCTGTTTCGATAGCAAAGCCGAACTTGCTGTCAATTTTCCCGACACGTACAAAGTCATGTGTGTGTGCGTCGACGCCTGGCTTGACACGGAACATAATATCAGCTGTAACGCCCATTTTTTCGGCGATTTTATTAAGCATATGAAGCTCAGGAATGTTGTCGGCAACAATCCGTCCGACCTTGTTTTCAAGAGCGTATTCGAGTTCTGCCGCAGTCTTGTTATTTCCGTGAAAACATATTTTTGATGCGTCCGTCCCCGCCTTTAGTGCGGCAAAAAGCTCGCCGCCCGAAACAACGTCAACGCCCAGCCCCTCGCTTGCGACAATCCTGTAAATTTCAAGACAGCTAAAAGCCTTGCTTGCATAGCAGACAAGTCCGTTTCCGCCGTAGTATTTATCTATGCTTTCCTTGAACAGGCGGCAGTTATGGCGGATAAGGTCTTCGTTCATAATGTATACAGGCGTGCCGTACTCCTCCGCCAGTTCTATTGCGTCAACACCTGCGACGGCTAAGTTCCCCTGCTCGTTGACTGTTAAGTTTTCATTCATTTTTAAAGACCTCCTTATAAGGGTAGAGTTTAATCCTTGTTAATATTATTATACCATATAAAAGGATATATTGTCAAGTTCAAAGATTGACAAAAAGCCTTAAATATGTTATACTTACTGTAACACATTCAGTCGCTTCCGCATACTCTAAAGGTGAGGTGATTTATATGCCGTACATAAACAGACTTATTTGTTATTTTGAGAGATTTCTCGCCGCAGACGGCAACAGCCGCGACGATAACATAAACGCCTGTCTAAGCCTTGCTTACTGTTACAAGAAGGCGGGTTTAGACTCGATGGTTTTGCCCTCGCTTTTACGAAGTTTCCTTTACGACGAACCGAGACAGGACGTCTGTGAGGAAATCAGCCGTTACTACAGGTCGGCGGGGAAATTTTTACTTGCAAAGGAATGGAAAGAAATATGCAAAAAATACTAGGATACATGAGAAGAGCTATTCAGGAATATGACCTGATACAGGACGGAGACCGAATTTGTATAGGGATTTCAGGAGGCAAGGACAGTCTGGTACTTCTAAAAGGACTTATAATGCTCCGCCGTTTTATCGGGATAGAGTATGAACTTGTCGGGGTAACTCTTGACCCTCAGTTCGGCGGAGTTCCGGGCGATTACACATCTGTCGCAAGGCTTTGCGAGGAAAACGGCGTTCCGTATCATGTAATTCCGACGCATATCGGCGAAATAGTTTTTGATATACGGAAAGAGCCGAATCCGTGCAGTCTTTGTGCAAGAATGCGTCGAGGGGCTTTGCATGACGCTACCATCGCTTATGGGTGTAATAAAATTGCGCTCGGACATAACTACGACGATGCGGTCGAGACATTCGTCATGAATCTGTTCACCGAGGGCAGAATCGGGTGTTTTTCGCCAATCAGCTATCTTTCTCGCAAGGATATTCATCTCATACGTCCGCTGGTCTTTGCCCCTGAAAATGAAATACGTAAGGCGGCGGCAAAGAACGGACTGGAGATTGTCAAGTCCAAATGCCCAGCCGACGGACATACTAACCGTGAAAGGACAAAGCAGTTTATCGCGTCGATGGAGAGAAACGACAAGGGTTTTAAGGACAGGCTTTTCGGCGCAATGAAGAAAGGAAACATTGACGGTTGGGGCGGAAAACAGTAGAATCTTTTCGTCAGTTATATAAAAGTTACAATTTTATTAAAAATGTGAAAAAAAGCTTGACATTTTACCTAATATAGTTTATAATTAACATAATAATATCTGTGCGAAAATTGTTCCGAAAGGAGAACCCTAATATGACCGTTATAAAGCAAAACCATATAAAGCGGCTGATTTCTTCAAAAACCGAGGGCGAATACTGGCTTTTCCGTAAGGACTGGCAGGAATGTCAGCCGAACTTGCTTCATGATATTGTATGTCTCGCCAACACCGTTAACAGTCACGACTGTTTAGTTATCATAGGCGTATCAGAAAACGGAGAATTTCTTGGATTGGATGCGCCGCCTGCAAAACTTCCCGATATAGCGGGGTGGCTTCAGCGTTTCAGCTTTGCAGGCGACAATTATCCTGAAATCAAAGTTGAGAGGGTTGAACATGAAGGCAAGACCGTTGACGCCGTAATCGTTTCTAATTCATATAAGACGCCGTTTTTTCTTAAAGAAACACAGGGTAATCTTATCGGAGGTCATATTTATTCCCGTACGGGTACGGAAAATACTCCGATAAACGGCAACAGTACCTTTGAACAGATTGAGCTCCTTTGGAAAAAGAGGTTCATGCTTCTGAGTCCGCCGATTGTGCAGGCTTACGCGCGTTTAAGGTGCAAGTCGGCATGGTACCGTGCGGCCGGTGCGTTCTATGATGATTATAATCCCGAATTTGTTGTTGACATTATGGAGGAAGACGGAAGCCGTCCTTTCCCCGAGTTTTATTCGTACAATCAAGAGAGTGAGATTACGCATTACTGCGACGTCAATATTCAGTACCGCGAGACGGTGCTTGACGTAATCCGTACGGTTATTCTTAATGACGGAGTATATCATACGCCTGTTCCGATGTGGGGGTTTATCTGTGACAGAGAGTATGACGGAGTGCCTTATAAATACAGATATATGCTCATGGACAGCCCCGAAGTTGCTTTGCAGAATCTTCTATACAATGAGGACGACCCCGATGAACAGGAGGCTAAGGCGAAATTTGACGAGGTTATTCTTTATTTCCGTGACGAAGACGAGCATAGAGTTTTCACGGATATGATTGAGAGAACGCCTCAGATCGTTATTCCGTATATAAACGAGGCTAAGAAGAGGGAATACAACGTCCCGATTGACGGCGTCGAAGGCAGCAAGGAACTTCTTGTGACGGCTTTTGCATTCAAGAGTTTGCTTGACGATTTGCGTGAGGGGACCGCAAAGTGAGAAACTGTTAGGAAATAACTCAAATTTCGCTATTGACATTTGTCATGAAATAGGTTACAATGAAATAATCGTAACGATTCAGTATATTGCATAATGCACAAAAAATATTTTCTATCAACTGCAATCAACACCAAAATACGGGGGTGCGGGGCGGTAGCCCCGCTTTTCGGGGGACTCTGTCCCCGAAACCCCTTCCTGATTTTTGTGCAAAACAAAGAAAATCATTAAAACAACTGAATAGTTACAAATAATCACATATTTTAGGAGGTTTTAATTATGGAAAAAAGGGATAAAAGCACACGTGCGTTTGTAACGCTTTTGACAGCGGTTCTTGTAGCTATCGGTTCGGTTGCATACATTATGTACAGGGGTTCTCAGGGCAGAGCTTATAAGGAAAAATGGCAGGACTATGATGAATGCGGGTTAGGCTAACCGAGGTATTAAATTTTAAGGAATGAAAGATATGAATATTAAGAAGAGAATTTTGGCTGTTGCCGCAAGCTGTACAATGATTTTTTCGGCGCTTCCCGCATTTACATCGGCGGCGGGCGAACGGGAGGGAATCAGCAAGGATATGCAAGACAAGCTCACAAGTTATATTGAGGAGTATGCTACGACATGGTATAATGCGCCTATACCGTGCTTTTCAGATGCAAGCAAGATTGACCCGATTTGGCTTGCGTGGGCATTTACATATCAGGCAGGCGAGGATTTTGGTTTGCACGAGATTGAATTTGAAGGCAAAGACGGAGACGAAACCTGGACATATACCGATTATTATATAACCCGTGACGAGCTTCAGCAAACAGCGCGTAAATATATCAACCCTGCTATTGATATTTCAGAAGCCGACTTTTCAAGGATGAAAAAGGAAGACGGTTCGATTTTTTACTGGTTAAAAGAAGTTGACGGGTTCGGTATCGCAACTACAGGAGGCAATCCTTATGCAGCGGATTTTCAGCTTAAAGACGCATACAAAAAGGACGGAAAGTATTACGTCGAGTATTTAGAGTTGAATCTCCATTTTAATGACGAGTACGAGTATACAGGCGGAGATATTTTTATCGGCAATGAAAAAGTCGGTAAACTCGTGAATTTTCGTGAGGTTTCTTATGAATATGAAGGTCAGGAAGCTTGGAAGTATGAATACGACTACAAATTCTATAAACCTGTAGCAGAGCTTCCGACAACGCTTTATGTTCTCAGTGAGACAGACAATGTTGACGCCGACGGCAACCCCCTCTTTGCAATCGAGTCCAAGACTTTAATTCCTCACGCTAAGACGCAGTCAACAACAACGTCTTCAAAGAAAACTGTTCCCAATACGGGCGATGGCGGCGTGTTTATCGCAGTGGCTCTGTTCATAGGCGTGAGCGGTGTTGCCGCAGTTGCCGCACGGAAGAAAGCCGAAGAATGATAGGGCGGCAACTGGCGTGTATGAAACAAAAGCTCTGTTGGTTTTGTTAGCCAAGGCTATTGAAAAGGCTGATACGGTACAGGAAGCATATGAAATGGTGAGAGATACCGCTAATGTCGAAGGTGTTTTAATTCCTGAATTTAAAGGTAAGAAAAGCAATAATATGACAAAAGAAACCGAAGTTGAATGATTTAAATGCAAGGGATAGAGGCGGCGGTCTCGCCCTCGCCCGCCGACATAGTCGGCGAGCGTAATCTTAGACTTTGCCTAAGATTACAAGATTTAAGATGAAAGAAAATTATGTGTGCCAGTACAAACAAATGCATATTGTGTTAATTTTTCCTGCCTTTTTTTATATTTAAAAACAGCAATACGTTACATAACAAAGTCCGCCGAAAAGGCGGACTTTGTTTTTGGACTGACACGGCGAAAAGCCGTGCCCTGTAATTATTATACTTTTCTCGGATATTAATCCGCAAGTAAACTCTTGCGCCTCACGGCAAAGTCGTTCGGGAGTTTACTTGCTCAAATGTGCCTTTTTCTCGTCTGCCTGCGGCAGACAACCGAAAAAGACGCACAGTATTACTCTGCCAAAACGCAAGCGTTTTGTTGCGGAGTAATAAAATATCCTCGGCAAATTGTTTGTGTTTTTATTGGAGAATAGCATCAATGAGCCTATAAATCGGTGATGTAACTGCATTTTGATTATGATAATTCTTTCTTTAATTTTGATGGGAGATAAATTTTTATGACCTCAAGCATCTTTTCGTTAGGTGCAAAAATAAGCCGTGTATTCCCGAAATCCTTGTGCGTCATATCCGCATAATACTCATGTTCCGCAATATTGTCGGAACAGATTACGGCAGTTATGTCCTCGGAGTCTGGCACCTCATCGGTATATTTCCCGAATGCCTTGAAACTCCTGACGTCAAAACTCGCAAGATGAATACGCTTTTTCTTTGCGATAATCTTATCAATGTCAAGTTCGCCGTTTGTTACGGAATACTCATATTCCACATCCGACCGCACAGCAAGCATACGCACCACGATAACGGCTCCGACCGCCGACAGTGCGAAAACAGTCGTTAAAATCCCTCTGCTGAAAATTGCCGCTACAGTCAGCGAAACCGAAAACAGCGACCCGAAAGCACAAAGCACTCCTTTTTTCATAGCGTCAGACGGCGTCTTTTCCCGCCTTACAAGCTGTTCTGCAAAATTATCCAAAACTTTCTCACCCCGCAACAAACCTATTCAAAATTCTTCCCGTTTTCGCAAAGTATAGCTGTCCTGCAAATTCTGACCGCTTCAAATTCAATGCCGCAAGCATCCTTAAACGCTCCTATAAAAAGCTGAGGATTATAGTTAACCTGCGTTCCTGCGGGCATATTAAGTCCGAAACTGAAACCGCGGTCATAAGCCTTAACGCCGTCAACCTCCGCATGAGGCTTAATGTCGATTTCGCTTTTGCCCTTCTTCGTCTTCTTCTCAACAGGAATTTTCTCCGACTGCATAAATTCCTGAAACTTAGTTATAACTCCGTCGACGTCAGGCGCATCAATTTCAACGGAATACGACGCTCTGACAATCTCTTTAACCTTTGACTTCGGCTCAAACGCCGAAATAAACTCAATTCCCTCAGGCATAACGCCGTTGAGCCGTTTCACGATTTCGACGTACGGAACCTCTTCGTTAAGCTGAAAGTCCATTAACTCGCACTCGCTCTCAAACCCCAGCGACAACGCCAACGCAAAAGCAACATACGGCTGAGGATTATATCCCTCCGTATACCAAATCGGCAAACCCGAACGCTTAAAAGCACGGAGCATGAACCTCTGCAAATCCAGATGAGAAATATACTTTGCTCTGCCCGTTTTTTTAAATACAGTCCTAATCTTATGCAAAGCATTTCACCCCCGTTTCGGAAACGACCCCGCAAGCAGAGCATTTCAGACGGCAATTCGGCGTTGTTACCGCATTCTTTGCACGTTCGTTCTCTTCCGCAAGAAATTTCTTTGAAACATAATAGTCAAGGTGTTCCCACGGCAAAATCTCGCCGTATTCACGAAGTCGGCCCGCATAAAATCCGGGGTCTGCGCCGCACTTTTCAAACGCCAAAGCCCACTTCTTAAAGTCGAAACACTCGCCCCAGCCGTCAAACTTACATCCGCTTTTCCAAGCCTCATAAATAACTTTCGCCAACCGTCTGTCGCCTCTCGCCAGTGCTGCTTCAAGAATACTGATGTCGGAATCGTGCCAGCTGAGGCGGATTTTTTTTGTCTTAACAGAGTTCACAAGAAGCTTTTGTTTTCGTTCAATCTCCTCGCGGGTATTCTGCGGTTCAAACTGAAACGGCGTAAACGGTTTAGGCACAAACGTAGCCGTACTTACGGACACCTGCACGCCCCGTCCCTTAGGCTTATCGGGTATTGAATAATAAAGGTCTACTATCCTCTGCGCAAGTTCGGCAATCCCGACAATATCCTCGTCCGTTTCGGTTGGCAGACCCATCATGAAATACAGCTTAACGTTTGAATAACCGCCCTCGAACGCAATTCTGCACGTGTTCATAATCTCTTCTTCGGAGACGTTTTTATTGATTACGTTACGCAGACGCTGTGTTCCCGCCTCGGGGGCAAATGTCAGACCGCTCTTACGGACGCGGGACAGCTTGTCTAAAAGCTCTTCCGTGAAATTGTCAACCCTTAAAGACGGCAACGCAAGATTCACACGGTTTTCAGCCGTATAGTCAATAAGTTCAGACAGCAAGCCGTTGATTTCGCTGTAATCGCTTGTGCTCAGTGAAACAAGCGACAGTTCGTCGTACCCTGTGTTTTCGCAGAGGCATTTTGACTGCTCGCATATTTTGTCGGAGGATTTTTCACGGAACGGACGGTATATGAAACCCGCCTGACAAAAACGGCAGCCCCTTATACATCCTCTGAGCACCTCGACTGAAGCCCTGTCATGAACGATTTCGGTAAACGGCACAACAAAAGTCTCGGGATAAAAAACGCTGTCCAAGTCCTTAATAATTCTCTTGCGGATTTTCTCGGGCGCATTGTATTTAAATCTGGGCATAAGACTTTTTACGGTGCCGTCTTCACTGTAATCGACATCATACAGCGACGGAACATAAATACCTTCGATTTGCGATGCCTCGCAAAGGAACGCCTTACGGCCGCTACCCTTTTTCTTATGCAGGTTATACAAATCCATAAGTTCAAGCGTAACCTCTTCGCCTTCGCCCAGAACAATTATATCGAAGAAATCCGCTAACGGTTCAGGGTTGCATACGCACGGTCCGCCCGCAATAACAATACGTGAGAGTTCATCGCCGCGATCTTTTGTCATAATAGGTATACCCGCCAAATCAAGCATATTCAACACGTTGGTGTATGACAGCTCATATTGCAAAGTAAAACCTATAAAATCAAAATCTTTCACAGCATCAAGACTTTCAAGAGCATATAGCGGAATATCATTATTCCGCATAATTTCCTCAAAATCCATCCACGGCGCGAAAACTCGCTCGCACCAATAATTCTCACGCTCATTAATCAGCGAATACAGTATTTTCATTCCCAGATGAGACATACCCACGTCATAAGAATCGGGAAAACAGAATGCAAACCTTACGTCTATTTGGCTTTTATCTTTAACAATACTGCCCTGTTCTCCGCCTATATAACGGGACGGTTTCTGAACGCTGAGCAAGTGTTTCTCTATTTTATCTTTTACAGTCATTTTTTCTCCTAAATTTCCGGCAACAGGTCAACGGTTATTACCCGACAACAACTTCTTCCAGCGCAATTTCCTGAACAGGTTGAGTTTCTTCAAGAGGTCTAATCTCCTTGCGCTTCAAAATGCGGCGGATATTAATAAGAGCGATGCCCACAAGGAGCTGAATCCCGCCGAATATAACCAAAAGCACAAATGCGGGTTTCAAAAGTGTACCAATCACAGTGACTGCAAACAGTCCGAATATGTGTGAAAGCATAATGCCTGCCGAGATTAGAAGCGTAAACGTACCGACAAGAGTAAACACCGTCCCGAAATTAGCTAGAACAGAAATTGCTCTCTTTCGCAGAATAAAGAAAATCCAAATCATTGACATTACAGAGAAAACCGTAAGCAAACCGATAGAGCCCCAAATGCCTATATATGTATTTCTGAAATCAAACCCAAGCCGGTCTTTCCATTCTTTCGGAACGAGCAGTTTTGCCGTATCGGAATTGTTAAAGTCCCTCTCTATGCTGATAAGGTCTTTCGCCGTAGGGTTATACGGGCCGTTTTCTTCCGAGACAAACTCTTTCCTGAGTGTCTTTCTGTTTCTGTCAACAAAATCGGCAACATCTTTTCCGTCAAGCGTCGACTTAACAGCCTTGCCTGTTATAATAAGCTGAGCATACGCATCAAGTTTTTCGGAGAAATACTCCTGCGGGTTGGAATTCAACAGGAAACCTTCGAGATTTTCCTCTCTGACGCTGAAATTTCTGATAAAAGGTTCGTCAAGTTCGCCGTATAAATACTCAAGGAGCGTTTGACTGTCGGAATACTTACTGCTTAAAAGCTTACCCATATCGACATTCTCAACCGACGATGCGATTGAACCTTCCGTCGTACCGAAACGAATTGACAAAATAAGGTTAAGCGTCAGCAAAAATACTATCGTAAAGAAAGCAACGGCAACCGCACCGACTTTTCGGCCGCCCGAAACTTTTACAGTCTCCTGCGGAATTACCTCAACATTTATTTCATCGCTGAATTCAAACTCGCCAATCGGTGGAACGGCTTCTGAGGGAGTATCTTCAGCTATGTATTCGGTAACGGCGTCATCGGCATACGAATACGGCGGAACAGTGTCCGATGCCGTAAGGCTTGTGGCTAATCCGCTTATATCAGTATCTATGGGGGCAAGAATATCTTCCGAAACAATCCCCTCAAGATGAGCCAAAGCTTCCTCGTGCGTGATTGGCGGTTTTTCCAAGCTGACTGTGCTTGATACATCCGTCAGATCGGGAACGTCTACTTCCGCAGCAGACTCATCCGGGTGAGAACCCTCAGAAATCTGTTCTGCGGCGTCTGCAACGCCCTCCAACACGGTTTCTTCTGTAATGACAGGAGTTTCCTCAACGTCAACAGCTTCGTTTACAACATTCCCGAATTTTGAAAGGAATTCTTCTGTTCCGAGCGGTTCGACAACCGACGTCGGCATAGGTTCGGTACCCGCACCGCATCTGGTGCAAAATTTAGCTTCTAAAGACAGACGCTGACCGCATTTTTCACAAAACATATATTAGACCTCCAAAAATATACTTCATCTATAATTATACTACTAATTTCTTCTTACGTCAATAGGAAAATAAGATTTTTATCAGGGAATAATATAACGATGCCTTCTTTTTTAAAATCTGCTATTGATTTTTACTTGAAACTGTGTTATAATAATATCGTAGCAATTTTTATCAATCGCAATCAACACCGAGAATACGGGGTTGCGGGGCGGCAGCCCCGCTATTCGGGGACTCCGTCCCCGCCCCCCCTTCCCGTTTTTTTACAAAACAACGAAAATTGCAAGAGTTTGCTTGCGGAGCAATATAAGGAGTGATTTTCATCTTATAATCTTGTAATCTTAGGCAAAGCCTAAGATTACGCTCGCCCCCCGCCTCTACCCCTTGCATTTAAGTCGGCTATCAAGTCAATCTTATTCCGTAACAGTTCCTAACCAAACAAATACGAGGAGAAAGGGATGTAATTATGAGTGAAGTAATTACTATTGAAGCGGCAAACCGTGATGATTTATACGGAATCTCCGTCTTTTTGGACAAGTCTTGGCGGGCAGAATACCGTAAAATTGTGAGCGATGATTTCTTGGACAATATGAAAGCCGAAATTCGTCACGAAGCTTTTTTGAAGCGGTTTGACGGGGGATATTCCGAGTTTTGGTCTATGTTCCTTGACGGTAAAATGATAGGCTCTTCTGTTTTCGGAAAATCGTTTACGGAGGGTTTTGAGGACGACGGTGAAATTACAGCGATTTATCTTGACAGCGATTTTATCGGCAAGGGGTACGGGCATACAATGTTTACCGCCGTCGAACAGGCATTGACTGAAAAAGGATACAAAAATCTTGTGCTTGATTTGCTTGCCAACAACACCCGTGCATACAATTTTTATCTGAAACACGGATACAGTAAAGTCGCCGACCGCAGCATCAAACTCGGCGAATTTGAGTATCCGCTTGTTGTGATGAGGAAAACTGTATGACTGAAAACTCAAGATGTGCATGGTCTCAATACGCCAGCGGCAGCACGCAGCTTTACATAGATTACCACGATAACGAATGGGGAAGACCTGTTCACGACGACAATAAACTGTTTGAAATGCTGATTTTAGAAGGCATGCAGGCGGGGCTTTCGTGGCTGACCGTGCTGAAAAAGCGTGAGAATTTCCGCTCTGCGTTTGATAATTTTGACCCTGCTAAAGTTGCGCTCTATGACGAAAATAAACGTGTTGAACTTATGGCAAATGAGGGAATTATCCGTAACCGCCTTAAAATCAATGCGGCGACTGTCAATGCAAAGTTGTTCTTGGAGATACAGAAAAAGCACGGCAGTTTTGACAGGTTTATATGGGGATACGTTAATTTTGAGCCTATTGCCGGTTATTGGAAGTCAATGGAGGATATGCCGTTAACCACTCCGCTGTCTGATAAAATCAGCAAAGACCTAAAGAAAATGGGATTCAAATTTGTCGGCTCAACTATTATTTATTCATTCATGCAGGCGGTCGGAATGGTGAACGACCATACTGCAGACTGCTTTGTCTATGAGGAAATTGTGAAATGAACTACATTTTTATTTACTTTGCCGCTATCAGCTTTTTTTCGGTAATTCTTACAATTCATGACAAATCCGCCGCCCGAAAAGGCAAGCGGCGTGTAAGCGAACGCAGTTTGTTTCTGCTTTCAATTCTCGGCGGTTCAGTTGCAATGCTTGCGACTATGAGAATTATTCGGCACAAAACAAAGCACAAGAGGTTTATGCTCGGCATACCGTTGATAATAATAGTCCAGGCTGTATTTATTGTATTCGTATGCGACTCGAGATGAAATTGTAGTTACCACTTTCCTGAATCCGTGAAGTTTAAAGTTCTTGACGAAGAATAAGGCGGGCGGAGTTGCGAGGCGGAGCCTCGCTTCTCGAGGACTTCGTTCCCGAACCCAATGCCGTCAACTTAAGGTTTTTCTTGTTTCTTCCGCCGCCGAAGGCGGCGGAAGAAACAACGTAGAAGAGAGCCTCCGGCGGTCAAGGGGCGAAGCCCCTTGAAACCCCCATATATGCTTAAGTTGACGGCATTGCCCCGAACCCCTATTATTTTCTTTTGGCGTTAGTCGCAAAATATGTTGATTTATATCTCGCATAGATTTTTAGATTTTACAGTTTCTATATCT
>Ga0209737_10000667_pt1 | contig 26903 bp, 25 predicted proteins | sample TergutCu122P3_FD_187284 | JGI IMG/M metagenome (GOLD analysis project Ga0209737, IMG submission 187284) | Cubitermes ugandensis P3 segment gut microbial communities from Kakamega Forest, Kenya - Cu122 P3 (SPAdes) (version 2) | ecosystem: Host-associated > Arthropoda: Insects > Digestive system... | reverse complement strand
CGTAGTCCCGGTGAGGGCGACAAGCCCGGACTTCAACGTCTCGCGGTATTTGTCCGCAAGAGAGCGCAGGGTTTTGGGGCTGACGGTGCCCACATTTTTGGCGAAGAGGCGGATGCCGGCAATGTCTCTGTGGGTGGTGTTGGCTTCCTCGGGGGAGATTTGCGAAGCCACCAGAGACATTTCAAGGCGCTTTTCAACCTCCTTCATGCGTTTGTTGAGTTGCAGCATGCGCGCAGAAAGCTCCCTGGGGGGGGCCTTGGCAATGTCGGCGGCGCGTTTAAGCTCATTCTCCGCCTCCCTGAGCCAGGCGAAGGCCTTGGCCCCGGTAAGCGCCTGAATACGCCGTACCCCCGAGGCGATGGAGGACTCCGCCGTTATTTTGAAAAGCCCTATGTCCCCCGTACGCTGGGCGTGAGTCCCCCCGCACAACTCCTTGGACTCCGGGTGTACGCTGACCACCCGCACCTCCTCGCCATATTTTTCGCCAAACAGGGCCACCGCGCCCTCCGCCTTGGCCTGCGCAAGCGGCATGTGCTGCACCTGTGTGGCCTCGTTGTCGCAAATCCACCGGTTGACGCAGTCTTCGACGGCCTCCAGCTGCGCAGGCTCCGGCGCCGCAAAATGCATATAGTCAAAGCGCAGGCCCTCGGGGCTGACGAGGGAGCCGGCCTGTTTGACGTGGCCGCCAAGGACGGTTTTGAGGGCCTTGTGCATCAAATGCGTAGCCGAGTGGTTGGCCTGGGTAGCCTTGCGCAACGGAGCATTCACCTGAAGCTTCACCCTGTCCCCCGTTGTAAGGGTACCGCGGGAGAGGGCGACAGGGTGCACCACCAAGGAAGGGGAAGGCCTTTTGGCTTCAGAAACGAGGCCGGCGGCACAGGGGCTTTCCAAAAACCCCTCGTCGCCGACCTGGCCACCGGACTCACCATAGAAGGGGGTTTGCTGGAAGACGACGTCAACGTTGTCGGGGGCGGTTGCGTTGGCTACAGGTTGGTTGTCCTTGAGGATGGCGAGGACTTGGGCTTCGCAAGAGAGGGCCTCATAGCCAACGAAGGCGGTGGGGGGCAGTGCCTTTGCAAGCTGCCAATAGACTTCATGTACAGCCGTTTCCCCGGAGCCTGAAAACCCCGTGCGGCTGCGTTGCAGTTCCATTTCTTTTTCCCAGCCGGCGATGTCGACGTCATAGCCGCGCTCTCTGGCAATGGTTTGCGTCAAGTCCCAGGGGAAGCCGTGGGTGTCGTGAAGGAAGAAGAGGGTTTTCCCAGAGAGGGTACGCTGGCCGCTTTGCTGGAGGAGCAAAAGCTCCTCATCAATTTTCCGCAGGCCCTTTTCGAGGGTATTTCTAAAAGACGCCTCCTCGTGCCTCGTCGCCTCCGTCAACAGGGAGCGGTTTTCTGGCAACTCGGGATAGGCCTCCCCCATGAGCTCCACCACTTTGTCCACCACCTGGTGGAAGACGACGTTTTGCAGGCCGAGCCTTTCAGCATGGCGGATAGCGCGCCGCATAATGCGCCGAAGCACGTAGCCGCGCCCCTCGTTGGAAGGAAGCACGCCGTCGGCCATGAGAAAAGCCGTCGCCCGCGCATGGTCCGCCAGAATGCGCATGGAAGCGTCGTCGGCCTCCCTCTCGCCATAGCGCTTGGCAGCAAGCTTTGAAATTTTCCCAAGCAAGGGGGTGAAGACGTCACTGTCATAGTTGGAGGCTTTTTTCTGCACGACGGCGGCGAGGCGCTCAAGGCCGGCGCCGGTATCAATGGAGGGCTTAGGCAAGAGGACGAGGGGGCTGTTTTTGGCCTTGCGCTCAAACTGCATGAAGACGAGGTTCCAGATTTCGAGCCAGTTGTCGCTTTGGCCAGGCAAGTCCGTCTCTTTGGGCGGGGTACCCGGGACATAAAAATAAATTTCAGAGCAAGGCCCGCAAGGGCCAGTGTCTCCCATGGCCCAGAAGTTGTCTTGAAGGCCCAGGCGGTGGATGCGGTTTTTGGGGACGCCTGCGCTGGCCCACTCCTCGAAGGCTTCTTCGTCGGCGGGAATGCCCTCTTCGCCTTTGAAGACGGTGACGGCCAGAAGCTCCGGCGGAAGGAGGAGGCATTGGGTGAGGAACTCCCAAGCCAGGCGGATGGCGTCCTTTTTGAAGTAGTCGCCGAAGGAGAAGTTACCGAGCATTTCAAAGAAGGTATGGTGGCGCGCCGTATACCCGACGTTGTCCAAGTCATTGTGTTTTCCGCCTGCGCGAACACATTTCTGCACAGTCACAGCCCGTGGTGCAGGCGGGGATTCTTGGCCCGTAAAAACATCTTTAAATTGGACCATACCCGCATTTACAAAGAGCAAGCTGGGGTCCTTGTGAGGGACAAGGGAGGAAGGCGGAAGGCGCAAGTGGAGATGGCCCTCAAAGAAGGAGAGGAAGGATTGACGGATTTGCTGTGCACTCAACATACCTGTGGATTATGCCACGCATTTCCAGGAAGCAACCCGTTAGAATAAACTTATGTTTATGAGGCTTGGACTTCTTCTTGGGTGTTTGAGTGTGTGGAGTGCTTGGGCTGGAGATGCAAGAGTAGCCTATTTATCCAGACAATTGGTGGAGGCCAAGGATTTGCGCCTAAAGGTGCAGCTGGTGGTGACGCTGGGAGGCATTTCGGCAGAGGCCGTGGTACCGCCCCTGTGCGGCGCTCTCAAAGACAAGGAGCCCCTGGTACGTCAAGCAGCCATAAAGTCGCTTTCCCGTTTGAACTATTTCAGTCGTCTGCCGTGTTTGGAGTCGGCTTTGACAGACGCGAATGCAGCCGTCCGCAATGAGGCGACAAGTGCATTGCGTCTGGCAGCTCGCCGTTTGTCCGGTTACTGGTTTGTCGTTGCGGATGCGCAGCCTGCTGCAAGAAAAAAAACGGGTGACAATGCTTCTTTGGCCATGGAGATTTTGAATTCCAAACTCAGCGGTATGGGCGCGCATGTTGCGAAGGAGCAGGACCGTCGTTTCAGACAGACAGCCACAGACAAGCGCTACAAGTTACAAGTGAAAGCGGCCCAGGAACAAGAGTCCTTCAGGTTAGAAATGTTGGTAATGACGTTTCCGATGCAGTCACTGAAGGCGAGTTTTTCTGTCAATGCGAGGGGGAAGACGGTTGCAGTTTCAAAGGTTTTAGAGAAAATGGTACATAGGTTGTTGGAGGAGGCGATGGACGAAATGAAGTGGTTTGAAGGCGCAGAAGGAGGATAAAAATGAGTCATTTGGGGGCCACCGAGGGGAGATGGCATCGCATAAGAAGCTACCTGACGAGCACGAAGTTCCGTCACAAAATAGCGGCTTATATTTTTGGAGTCATGCTGCTTGTCGGCATCATATACACCGCGTTGATTTGGGGGACGACGAGCGAGTTGTCCGAGCAAATAACGCTCACCACACAGGCCAGAGAGCAGGCTGCAGAAATGAGTCAGGCGCTGCACCTTTCTGTGTTGATGAATGAGGAGCTCAAAGAGGAAGAAGCCTTTATGCAGCAGATAGAGGCGCGCTCCGCGGAGATTAACGCGCAATATAAAGAGGAGATGAAGAAGGCGGCCGACGCAGAGAGGAGGCTGCTTTCTCGCCAGAAGTACATTTTTTGGGGGTGGCTGATAGGCTACAGCCTGATAACCTTCCTCGTGGTATTTTTCGCCAGCGTCTTCACGCGTCGAATCGCAAGCCCCATGCAGGACATTCAAAAAACGATAGAAGAGGTTTCGCGAGGGAAGCTGGGAAAGCCAAAGGAGTTGAAGGGCTCAGGCGAATTCCAGGCACTCCATGCTTGCTCGATAGAGATGATTGGCTCTCTTCGTGCAGACAAGGAGCACATACTTGCTGAGGGCAAGGCCGCCATTGTTGAATTGGAGTCGCCGGTTCCCCAAAAGGGAATAGAAAGGTTGCGGCGTTTGCTGAAAGCTGTGGAAGCGCAGCTGAGAGAAAGAGTGTAGGGCCCCCTGGGGGGCCCCCTCCCTAATCCAGCGGATTCCAGCCAATTAATGCATGCAGAGGAACGAGGACTTCATTTCCCGGGGTCCCCAGCAGCAAGTCAAAAGGCCCCGTTGCGAGCAGTGGCAATTCCAAGCTGATGCCATTTCTCAGGAGGAGGTCCAAAGTTTTCCCCCGGTGGGAGAGGAAGGGCCGAGGGTCCCCCACAGGCCGCTGGGTAGGCTGCCTGGGGACGGGGCTGGGCCTTTGAGCGAGTTTCAAGTCGCGGGGGAGCTGAACCGTCATCTGTTCCCAGGTTTTATATCTGGCGATGGCGACGATATGCAGTTTTTCGATAAGGCCTGTTTTTTCGAGCTCAAGCTCCAGAGGAGAGAGGCCTCGGACTTTGTCCCTTAAGGTACTTTCTGCGAGGACAAAAGAGAGCTCTTCCTGGTTTTCCATGAGTGTTTTGAACCAAGCATCCATCTCCAGGCTTGAGACGCTGGCTCTGGCAACAATGAGCTCATCTTTCTTTTTGACGCGCGCTTTGCGTTTGGCAAACTCATCCAGCGTCATGTTGCTTTGCAGGAACCCGAAAGCGTCATTTAGATTTAAGTGAGGATGCTCTTCCTGGAGTTTATAGGCCTTGTCAAAGCGCTCTGCCTCTTTGGGATGCAGGCGTTTCCAGATACGGCATTTCATTTTGCCTTCGAGCTCTCCTTTGGCGATGCGAACGGGGACGCGTTCTTTTTTGGCCAAGGCGTCAATGTTGGCAGGCGTTATCGGCGTACGGACACGTCGTCCAGCCGAAGGCGGAGGAGCCCGATGCGAAGAAGAAGGCGGGTCCTCTATCCGCGGCAAAGTCGTCTCCGTAATTCTCGGCAAAGCCGTCTCCGTAATCCGCGGCAAAGAGGTATCCGTAATCCGCGGCAAAGAAGGCTGCGTTGTGGCGGCGGAAGGAGGACCTACAGGAGAGAGTTTTCCGACACTCGGGCGCCGGATGACCTCGACTTGGACGGGGTTGTGCAGTCCTCTGTTGCGCTTGTTCATCTAAAACTCCGGAGTTGCGAGCCAGCTTTCATGGGCCGGCTTCTTTCTTCATTGTTAACAGTGTGCTTTTCTGGCTCGCAACAACACGCAGCAAAACGGTGTTGTCATTGGCATCGAAGAGCTCAACTTTTGTCAGACCCATATCCAAAAGTCTTTGCAGGGAAGAAAGTCACTAGTTCAGAGTAGCTGTTGTCGTCAACCCTGGAACGGTTTTATATTGAAAGGAGCTGCGCTACCCCACATTTTGTGCATGGAGCTCAATGCGCTTGCGCGAAAGTTTGCCCCAGACGGTGTGTTTTTCCAAGCTCAAGTCAACCCTAAAACGGCCCGTGGTTTCAAGAGTTGCGCGCGAAAGACAGGCTGAGCTGTCACCAAATAGCGTAACTCTCGCGAGGAGGGGATGTCACCCTCCGGGCGGGGGTGGAAGCGCCCCTCCCCCAGGGGGTTTTGAAACCCTGCGCCTTCGAGAGTGCGAAGCATACAGATTGCCCTCTCTTCCACATCCGTACGCAAGTCAAAAAGCCCCCCCGGGGAGAGGAGGGAGAAGAGCACCCCCGCAAAAGAGGGCTGGAGGACGGCGCGTTTTTTGTGGGCGGTTTTCCACCAGGGGTCCGGAAACTGGAGGTGGATGGCAGCCAGGGAGCCAGGGGCAAAGAGCCTGGGGATATAGAGGCGGGCATCCAACTCCAGGACTTGGAGGTTCTGGAGTTTGCGTTGCTGGGCGCGGAAGCGGGTTTCGCGGGCAAATTTTTTGCGCCACTCGAAGGCAACGTAGGCGACATGGGGGTTGGCTTCGCAATAGGCGAGGGCGAAGCCGCCCAGGCCGCAGCCGATTTCCAACTCAAGGGGCCCTTGGAAGCCAAAGACGCAAGACCAGTCCAGGGGCGTTTGAATGTGGGCAAATTCCAGTCCAGTTGGCTCTGGACGCAAGGGGACACGTGACATAGTGAAGGACTTCAGTTGAAGGAACTGCCGTGACAGATAAACCAGCAGCCCCGGTTTTCAGGTATGAAACTTTTTTCGTCCATAGAGCAAGTTATTTCCCAAGGCGGATGGAAGGGCGTCGTCTGCGTAGGCAATTTTGATGGCGTCCACCTGGGGCATACAGGGCTTTTGCAGTGCGCGAAGGCATTGGGACCGGTGCTGGTGCTGACATTTGAGCCGCACCCCGTAGGCCTGTTGTTTCCCGAGCGCGCGCCCAAGCGTATAGCGACGCCAGAGCGCAAGCTTGCGCTGTTGGCGCAGCAGGGCGTAGAGGCCGTCGTCACCCAGAGGTTTGACGCCGCATTTGCGGCCATGACGGCTAAGCAGTTTGAGCGCCTGCTTTTTGCGCAGTTGGGCGCCCACACCACAGCAGTAGGCGCCAATTTCACCTATGGAGCCGGGCGTTTAGGGGACTGCCGGACTTTGCACGCCGCGAGTGTGCAGTTGGGCAAGCAGCTGTTTGTCTTTCCCGAGCTGAAGGTAGAGGGGGCCGTGGTTTCTTCCAGCAAAATACGCAATTTGGTTTTAGCGGGGGAGGTGAAAGAGGCCGCCCGCTGTTTAGGAAGGCCCTTCGAGGTAGAAGGAGAAATACGCCAAGGAAAGCAGAGGGGCCGGGAGATAGGTTTTCCCACGGCGAATGTGGGTTGTCCGGGGGCATTGAGCCCAAAGCCCGGGGTATACGCCGTCGAGTTTTCCCTGGGCTTTGAGGGAAAATGGCAAGGAGGGGTTGCCAATTTGGGCCATAAACCCACCTTTGAGGCCTCCCCCGGGCAAGCCGAGCTTGAAGTCCACGTACTGAAAGCCTCCGGCAACTGGTACCACCAGAAAGCCACCGTCCGCTTTCTAAGCCGGCTGCGCGACGAGCGCCGTTTTGAGTCGGTTGAAGCTTTAAAAGCCCAAATAAAAGCGGACATTCTGGCAGCCCAGCCTTTTCTAAAGCCTTGAGCGCCCCAGCTGATTAATGATTGTAGGCGTTTGCTTGTTAACTCATAGAATAAAGAGGCCAAGCCTACATGTCAGGTCACCTAGGAGAGCTGCTGGTAAGAGAGAAGATGATTTCTCTGCAGCAGCTGAGAAAAGCCCGGGAAGAGCAGCAAAGCAGTGGAGCGAGGATGGCCACAGCGCTGATTAAAACAGGGGCCATTGACGCTGCGAAGCTGACGGAGTTTTTGTCAAAGCAATATGGGGTTCCCGTTGTGGATTTGCGGGAAATGCAGGTGGAGCCTGCCATCATCAAACTGGTCCCCTATGAAATTGCAAAGAAACACTTGCTTTTACCCATTGGTCGCTCGGGGGCCTCTCTGGTGGTGGCGATGAGCGACCCATCCAACATTTATGCGACGGATGAGATTAAGTTTTTAACGGGCTATAACGTCGAGCCCGTGGTGGCTTCGGAACTGTCCATTCGCGAAGCGTTTGAGCGGTATTACGCGGAGAAGGGCCCGAGTTTTGACGATATTTTCGACGAAGTCATGGATGTAGCGACTTTGGACGACAAAACGGAGGCCGAAGAAAGCATACGCTCTGCGGAAGAAGCGCCTGTCGTCAAATTGGTGAATATGGTTTTAAAAGAAGCCATTGCCAAGCGGGCTTCGGACATTCACGTTGAGCCCTACGAGCAGGATTTTCGTGTGAGGTTTCGCGTAGATGGCGTGCTTTATGAGGTGATGAAGCCCCCCATGCAGTTGCGCAATGCCATCATTTCCCGCCTCAAAATTATGGCTCAGCTGGACATTTCCGAGCGGCGTTTGCCCCAGGATGGGAGGATTAAGGTGCGGCTGGTACAGGGAAAGGAGATGGATTTTCGCGTCAGCGTCTGTCCCACCCTGTTTGGTGAAAAGGTTGTTTTGCGTCTTTTGGACAAGAGCAATTTGCAGTTGGACATGACGAAGCTGGGTTTTGAGCCGGAGCCTTTGCGTTGGTTTCGCGAGGCCATTGACAGGCCCTATGGCATGGTATTGGTGACAGGCCCCACCGGCTCCGGGAAGACGACGACGCTTTATTCGGCCTTGTCTTCATTGAACGAGGTGGGCTCCAATTTATGCACAGCGGAGGACCCGGTAGAGTTTAACTTTGCCGGAATAAACCAAGTACAGATGCATGATGACATTGGTTTGTCCTTTGCGGCGGCGCTGCGCTCTTTTTTGAGGCAGGACCCGGATATTATTATGATTGGGGAGATAAGAGACTTTGAGACAGCCGAGATAGGGGTGAAGGCGGCGCTGACGGGGCATTTGGTACTGTCCACCCTACACACCAACGATGCGCCAGGAACCGTAAGCAGACTGCTGAACATGGGGGTAGAGCCGTTTTTGGTAACAGCTTCATTGAATTTGATTTTAGCGCAGCGCCTTTGCCGGAGGTTGTGTGCGGCGTGCAAGCGCCCTGTTGCGGTTGTGGACACAGAGCGTCTGGCCCAGGCGGGAATGTCTTACGAGAAAATAAAAAGTTGTCGACTTTATGAGCCCGTAGGCTGTCGTGAATGCAACGAGAGGGGCTACAGAGGAAGAGTAGCCGTCTATGAAGTCATGCCTTTCTGGGATGGTTTAAAAGAGTTGGTCATCAACGGGGCTTCAGCGGCGGAGCTCAAGCAAGAGGCCATACGGCTTGGGATGCAGACATTGAGGATGTCTGGTTTAAACAAGGTAATGGAGGGAGTGACAACGCTGGAAGAGGTTTTGAGCAACACAGCTCCGGATGTCTACCAATAAATGGCCAACAATGAATATTTTGCAACAGTTGTTAAGGACGATGGTTGTTCACAATGCGAGTGATTTACATATAAAAGTCAACTCCTCTCCGCAGTTAAGGGTTGATGGAAAGCTTGTTGCATTACAAATGGAGAATTTGACTCCAGAAAAGACACAACAGATTTGCTATTCCATTCTCAACGAAGCGCAGAAGCAGAAATTTGAAGAAGAGCACGAGTTAGACTTTTCATTTAGCGTCAAAGGTTTGTCTCGGTTTCGAGCGAATTTATGCTGGCAAAGAGGCTCCATTGCGGGCGCATTTAGGATGATTCCTTTTGCAATCCGGTGTGCCCGGGAGCTTGGCTTGCCTCCGGTTGTTTTGGAATTGGCCATGAAGCCTCAGGGGTTGATTTTGGTAACAGGGCCCACCGGCTCAGGAAAATCCACCACTTTGGCCTCCCTTGTGAATGAGATTAATGAACACCGCAAGGGGCATATTGTGACGATAGAGGACCCGATAGAATATATACATCAACACAAACACAGCATCATCACTCAACGAGAAGTGGGGATTGACACAAAGTCATTCAAGGATGCTCTGCGTTATATTCTAAGGCAGGACCCAGATGTTATTTTAATTGGAGAGATTAGAGATTCCGAGACTTTAGAAGCGGCCTTGACAGCAGCTGAGACAGGGCATCTGGTTTTGAGCACATTGCATACCAACAGCGCTGTTCAAACGATAACAAGAATAATAGACATGTTTCCTCCGGGCCAGCGCTCGTACGCTCGGTTGCAGCTTTCATTTGTTTTGGAAGGAATTATTTCGCAGAGGCTTTTGGCGCGCTCAGACGAGCCAGGTCGTATTTTAGGTGTAGAGGTACTTTTGCCAAATGCAGCCATCAGAAACCTCATCCGTGACGACAAAATACATCAAATATATTCATTGATGCAATCTGGGCAAGAGCGGTCTCGCATGCAGACACTTAACCAGTCGTTGCTGTCTTTAATCCAAAAAGGGTTGATTAGCAAAGAGATGGGTTTGAGTGTGAGCTCGGAGTCAAAAGAATTGCAGAGGATGTTGGGCAGTGAAAGCAATCAAGGGCATGCGTTTGCTTGAAACATATTGAGGAATTGAGGAGCAGAAGATGTTGCCAGGTTTAAACACCAAGAAAGAGAAGAGTGTAGCGGCGCCGAAGGCGGCAGGGAAGGTGGCAAAGAAGCCGGCAAAGCCCAGCATATGGAAGTGGGAGGCCCTAAGCCGGGAGGGGGTAAAAAAGCAAGGAGAAATGGAAGGGATAGACGCCAAATCCGTGGAGGCGAAGCTGAAGTCCATTGGGTTTACGCCTCAAAAAATACAAAAAAAGTCAAAGCCAGTACATTTGGCCATTCCCGGTTTTTCTGGAATTTCCAGCAAAGACATGCTGATATTTACGAGGCAATTGTCTACAATGATTGACGCGGGTTTGCCTTTGGTACAGGGTTTGGAGTTATTGGCAGGCCAAATAGAAAACAAGCGTTTGCGAGCGGTTGTCACACAAGTAAAAGAAAAGATAGAGTCAGGCTCCAGTTTTTCAGAAGCCTTGAAAGAGCACCCCAAAGTATTTGATACACTTTTCGTTCAATTATGTGCAGCCGGGGAAGTGGGAGGCATTCTCGACACCATTTTGGAGCGTTTGGCCAGTTATAGGGAGAAGGCCGAAAAGCTGGCAAGAAAGGTGAAGGGAGCAATGGTATACCCCGTTGTTGTCTTGGTGATAGCCATAGCGGTTGTAATTGTTTTGTTATGGAAAGTGACGCCCGTTTTTGCGAAAATGTTTTCGGATTTTGGTTCTGAATTGCCTGGACCCACAAAGTTTGTCGTTGGTTTGTCAGAGTGGATGCAGCAGAATATTTTGTATGTATTTGGAGCCATCACCCTGATTGTTGTTGGATATATACTCCTTTCTCGTTGGCCAAAGGGAAAGAAGTTCATTGACGCAACCATGCTTAAGTTGCCTATATTAAAGCCATTAATCACCAAAGTTGCCGTCGCCAGGTTTTCTAGAACATTGGGGACGATGATCAATGCAGGCGTTCCCATTCTCAATGCCTTGGATGTTACAGCGCACACAGCCGGAAATAAAGTCATTGAGGATGCGATTGTAGATGTTCGCAATGAAATTTCTGAAGGCAAAAGCATTGCTGCGCCCTTGGCCAGCAGAAAAGTTTTTCCTTCCATGGTTGTACAAATGATAGGTGTTGGGGAGGCGACAGGGGCCTTAGACCAAATGCTGACGAAGATAGCGGATTTCTACGACGACGAAGTAGACGCCGCGGTGGGGGGGCTGACGGCGATGATAGAGCCGCTGATGATGGTAGTCGTCGGAGGCATTGTGGGAGGATTTCTGATAGCCATGTATTTACCCGTCTTCTCTCTCGTATCCGCAGTTCAATAAATTCCAATTCCGCTTAAATCCGCTATTCAACTGAATTAATTTAATTTTTTTTGTGGAATGTGCATTTGAATTGATAGCAGAAAGCAGAGAGTTATATCACTAACGATGTGCAAAGACGATGGATATTTTTGCGTGTCTATGAAGAATGCATGTTACATTGTAAGGTAGGTGTGTTTGGTCTAATGGGCACTCATATTTCGAGACAATATATTGAGTTGTTTGCAGTTCGCGAAAGGAAGTAGATTCGAATGTTTAGAAGCAGAATTTCAAAAGGTTTTACACTCATTGAATTGATGATTGTTGTTGCCATTATTGGTGTGCTGGCAGCAATTGCAATTCCTAACTTTATTAAATTTCAAGCACGTTCCAAGCAAAGTGAAGCCAAAGCAAACCTAAAAGCTATTTTTACAGCCCAAAAAGCTTTCTTTGCAGAAAATGACAAATACTCAAGCGAAATGGGCAGAATAGGTTTCTCACCTGAGCGCGGGAACCGTTATGCTTATCGTTTATCAACCACATGCGCTAAGAAAGAATCCAGAAAAGTGGGCGCGCCCGCAGAGCCGGCAGCAGATTGTATCGGCGTGGACCTTTCGCGGTATGGCGGCAATGATGATATTCCAAACGCCGTAGCAGCACCTGGCGCCGTTTCATACGTCAATCCACGTGCACCTCTCAACACCACAGCCGGCATAGCAATACTCGGTTCTGCCTCTATTTCGGAATTTGCGGCAGATGCAATTGGAAACATTGACAACGATCCGGAAGTGGATTGGTGGTTTATTTCATCGGCCCAATCAACCATTGCCACGGGAGCTTGCAATGAGTCTACGGAAGCGGGAACTGAAAACCCGGCTGGGTCTGCTTACAACATTTTGAACGATGTGAATTGCTCTTGAATGACTTAAATTGTTGGCATTTTTCTGCATAAGATAAAAAAGGACAACTTCGGGTTGTCCTTTTTTTATTGCCCAATTATTTAATGAATATGAAGGAGCGATGGTTTTGTTTGACACTGCTCATGTCGCTGGCCTTTGTTGCGACTTTGTTGTTTGCAGAAAAACCCATTTCACACAGAAAAATTTATGGTTTTGTTTTGCTTCCCAATGCAAAGCTTGTCCAATGGGTTGCGCGCTCTCACATTTCTCTTGTTACAGACATATATTGGCTAAAAGCCCTTAACATTGCAGGTGGAATCAGCTCTGCAGAGGAAGCGAGGGAATTGTTTTCTTATGGGAATTTCATTGCAGACCTAGAGCCAAAACTTTTGCAAAACTATTGGCTTACAGGCCTCAGTCTTCCATTCCAGACAGCCCATGGCTGGGAGAATGCAGAGCTTGCCTCCCAAATGTATGAAAGAGGTCTTCTTTCATTTCCAAACAACACAAAGCTGCTGATTTATTATGCAAGCAATGAATTGTTTCATCGCCACAACCAGCTGAAGGCGGCAGAAATATTAATGACGCTTGCAAAAAACGAAGATGCTCCGCCCTATGCTGGAATGTTGGCGACGAGGGTTTTGGCGCAAAACCAAAGTTTTGATGTGGCCTTGGCGTTTATGGAATTCATGTTTGAAGCCGCAAGGGATGATATGGAGCGGGAATTGTTAGGACAACGAATAAAAGAAATACAGCTTGAACAGATTTTGACTGTTTTGGATGGAAGCATTGAAGAGTTTCGGGGGCGGCATGGGCGGCTCCCCCAAACCCCGGAGGAATTGGTAACAAAGGGAGTGGTGTCCAGCCTCCCCGAGGAGCCTTTCGGAGAAGAATTCTACATAGGAGAAGAAGGGAAAATGCATTCCACCTCCACTTCCCATCGGCTCAAAATATTTTCAAAGAGATAATATGTCTGCTATTTTGATGAAGGATATAACAAAATCATACAAAGTTGGTTTTTTTAAAAGAAAGCCACTTCAGGCATTAAAGCATTTTTCCATCAGCGTCACCCCGGGCCAAGTGTTTGGTATTTTAGGTCCCAATGGTGCAGGAAAATCGACAGCCATCAAAATATTGCTCGGTCTTATTAGGCCAACATCTGGAAATGCTTACATTCTCGGAAAAGATGTCCGAGATTGGAAAGCACGCGACGCCATAGGCTATGTTCCTGAACATCCAACGCTCTATGGCTATTTGACTGGATTTGAATTTCTGTCTCTTTCTTCAAGACTTCATTCATTGTCTTCCAAAGAAATGAAAAGAAAAATTGCCGATGTTTTAGAATGGGTTGGAATGTCTGAGCATGCAGGGATGTTCATCCGTCAATATTCAAAAGGCATGATGCAACGTATTGTTTTGGCACAAGCGCTGGTTTCGCAACCCAAGTTGCTCATTCTGGATGAGCCCACTTCCGGCTTGGACCCTCTTGGGCGCGTCAAAATTCGAGAAATTATTCAAAGAGAGAAAGAAAAGAACACAACCATTTTGTTTTGCACGCATATCATATCAGACGCAGAAATGCTGTGTGATGAACTGGTTATATTGTCAAAGGGTTCTGTTGTCTGCTCTGGAAATTTAAATGCATTGTTGTCAACAGACGCCTCAAAACAGACAGTTTGTTTTTCTGGAGTCAAACCAGCGCAACTTGTGTCTTCTCCCGTTCCCTTTGAGTTGCTTTCAGAAAAAGAACAGAGCTTAGAAGTTTCGGTTGAAAAGCATCATATGTCTTCCTTTTTGACTTTTTTGTTGTCTCAAAAGGCAGACATCAACAAGCTGAAATCCTCTGCCAGAAGCCTGGAAGAGGTATTTTTTAAAGCCGTTTTAGGAGAGAAGTCTGTTCATGAAAAACAGTGAAGCACTCATGAAAATTTTCGCTATCGCATGGAATGGTTTTTTAGAAGCAAGAAGAAACCGCATCATGGTTGTTCTTATTGTGTTTGCGATTGTTTTGCTTCTTTCAACAACGCTGATTATACGAGTGACTGTCTTTACATTGGACAGGGTGCTGGTAGACGTTGCGATGGGCTCCATGAGCTTTGTGCTGATTTTGATGTCAATCTATTTAAGTGCTGGGAGTTTTTCCAGAGAACTTCATGAACGCTCAGCTTGCCTTGTGCTTTCAGCACCCATTTCAAGAGCAAATTTTCTGATGGGTCGATATTTTGGAAATGTTTTTACATTGTTGGTTCTTCAGCTTCTTATGAGCGGTGTTTTTTTATTTCAAATGAAGTTTTTAAAAGTGGTTGTGACACAATCTCAGGTAGCAGCGCTCATAGGCATGAGCGCACAACTGCTTTTATTTTCGAGCATTGGAATTTTTATTGCTTGCCTATGCAGCCAGGTTGTGGCAGGAACATTGTTGATTATGGTTTATATTGTGGGCAACCAAACAGATGAGTTGTTTTTGATGGCAGAACGCGCTTCGGGTGGTCTGGTTTATTTTCTGGGGAAAGGCCTTTATTATTTTCTGCCAAATTTAAGTCGTTCAGACTTTAAGCTCCAGGCTTCTCATGGCCTGGAGGTTGCTTGGGCAGAAGTCTTTTCTTCATTAGGATATAGTGTTGCTTATGCTGTTTTTGTTTTATTGGCGGCTTGTCTTGTTTTCCAACGAAGAGATTTCCAATAGAATACCCTAACCATGGTTCATTTGCTTGACGGAGTTGTCGGTTATATTTGGCTGGCTGTCCTGGGGTTATGCATCGGCAGTTTTATGAATGTGGTGATTGTGCGGCTGCCCGAAGGCTTAAGCCTTTGGCGTCCGCGCTCTCGCTGCATGACATGTCAGACGCAGATTCGCTGGTTTGATAATATACCTGTTTTCTCTTGGCTTTTTCTTAGGGGGCGATGTCGGCATTGCCAGAAAAACATTTCTGTTCAATACCCAGTGGTTGAGTTTTTATGTGCAGCTTTGTTTTTGTTATGCCTGTGGCGTTTCGGTTGGACATTCGAGTTGTTTTGCGCACTCCTTCTGATTGTCTTTCTTTTGCCGCTTGCATTTATTGATGCCAAGCATTGGATTTTACCATTTGAATTAACATTGTCTGGCATTGCTGCCGGTTTGTTATGTGGTGTATTCCGAGGGTGGCAGGGGTTCGAAACAGCCCTAGCGGGGGCGGTGGCAGCCTTTATGGCATTGAGGTTGTTGGAGTATACGGGTTGGCTGGTTTTCCGCAAGGAGGCCCTAGGAGGAGGAGACAAATATTTGCTGGCACTTTTGGGGGCCTTTTTGGGATGGAAGGCGCTCTTGAGTATTTTGTTTTTTGCATCCTTGCAAGGGGCCTTGTTTGGGGGCCTCCAATGGTTGCTGACAGGCCGTGCTGGGCCTGGCGCGAAGTTTGCTTCCGGGACGGACCGTGGCGCCGCCGCAGAAGAGCCTCCACTTAACCTCAGGTTTTCACCAGCCTTTTCCCGTCCTGGCCTTCGGCTTTGGAAACGTTTCTCTTTCATTCCCTACACCTTATTCATCCAACCCATACCGGATGACTTCACAGACGAGGAAGAGGGCGAGCCCCCAGAGTGGCAACCGGGGGCGACAAATATGCCCTTTGGCCCCTGGTTAGCGCTTGCCGGCGTGGAGTACATGCTGTTGGCACCCACATTGCGTCGCCTCTTAGAAGGTTCGAGCTTGTCGTGGCTTTTTTGATAAAAGTCTTTCTTTGCTTTAGCCAATAAAAGCATGAATGCTGGATAATATAACAAAAGATTGAGCAATATATTGTAAGTGGAAGTCTTCAAAAAACAACCTACATTGGTCCCGTTCAGAAATGAGAGGGAAGTTTTTTAAAGAGCGCACTCTTCGTTGAAATGACCGCATTCTCTTTGCAGATTATCTCTTAGGATGATTGTCAGTCAAAGGTTTAGCTCCTCGTATGCTCAATTATTGCCAGGTGCACATGGAAGTTCTGCCATGTGCATAACGGTGTTTTTAAACACACGGCAGTCCATGGGTTTGCTTGCTCTTTTTGCAACAGGAGACGAATGAATGGAGGCTTGGTGTGGCAAGTGAAAAACCAACCATAGGGTTGGACATTAGCTCAACAAGCATAAAACTTGTTGGACTAAAAAAACAACGCAATGGCTACATGTTAGAGCATCTTGGCATCAAACACATTCCTCCGGAAACCATTGTAGACGGCGCATTGATGAATTCGTCTGTTATTATAAATGCGATTCGTGAGCTTGTAAAGGAATTGAAAGTCAAAAGGAAGGAAGTTGCCATTGGAATCAATGGAAATTCTGTCATCATCAAAAAAATAACTGTCCCAACAATGTCTCATTTTGAGTTAGAGGAGACAATTTCTGGGGAAATACATCAATATATTCCGTTTGATTTAAAAGATGTATTTGTGGATACATTCATTCTTCCAGGGACGGAGGATGAAGCCACAGGGCAGATGGATGTTGTGCTTGTGGCAGCCAAAAAAGAAACTGTGAATGACTATATGTCGGTTGTTGGGGAATCCGGACTCAAGCCTGTCGTTGTAGATGTAGATGTTTTTGCATTGCAAAATTGTTTTCATGCCAATTATGGAGCAACCGAGAACGGCACCATTGCGCTGATTAATGTAGGGGCGGAAGTGGTGGCCATTAATATTATCCGAAACGGAATTTCACAATTCACCAGAGATATTCACATTGGGGGCCAACAGTTTACAGAAGAAATACAAAAACAGTTGAATGTTTCTGCCGAAGAGGCTGAAGCGCTCAAATTTTCATTGAATGAAAAGCAAACAGACTCAAGCATAAAACATCAAATTCAAAGCGCATTAGAAAAGGTAGCCGAGCAGCTTGCAGGTGAAATCCAACGCTCCTTAGACTTTTATTCCGGACAAGACTTGAACTCAAACTTTGCAAAAGTTTATGTTTCAGGAGGCGCCGCCAAGACGCACAGACTCATTCAGGCGATTCAAGACAGGACGCGAACACAAACAGAGATGATTCATCCATTTAAAGCAATACAGGTTGACTCAAAGCGTTTTAAACCTGAATTTATTGAAACCATAGGTCCGGTGATGGTGGTTGCGGTGGGCCTTGCTTTGCGAAGGCCAGGCGATAAATTATATTAGGAGAGTTATGTATATATATATAAATTTATTGCCCGTCAGGCAGGTGAAGCGGAGGGAGTACGGCATTCAGACGGTGGTGTTGTTAGGGTTAATGGTTGTGGCGGTGGTCGTTGTAAATGTTATTTGGGACAACCGTATATCAGATGCCCAGGGGCGTGAGCTGAAACAGATTGTCTCGATGCAGTCTAAAATAGCGGAATTAGAAAAGACGGTTGTTGAAATTGGGGCGGTAGAAAAGAGAAGAGATGAGATTAAAGAGAGGCTAAAAATCCTAGAGGAGCTGAAAGCCAACAGGAAGGGGGCCGCATTTATTTTAAACACATTGGCATGGGTGACGCCCGCGGGGGTTGTTTTGGATGAGTTCGACGAGAATATAATACCCAACCGTTTGAAAGGAAAAGCCAATTCTCATGATGATGTGGCAGAATTTCTGCGACAACTTCAGACCATTGTTCGCACACCTCAAGGGATTGCCCGCATTATTGATAAACCCAGAAGTGGTTTCCAGGTTCGAGTCGAATTCTTGTTGCATTCTGGCAGGATAGAAGATGTTTTGGCAAACAGTGTTAGTTATTTTTTTCAAAACGTGGAACTAAAACGCGCTGAGCAAAAGACAGATAATTTCTCAAAGGGCAATGTAGATAGTCGAGTGAGTTTTGAAATTCAGCTGAGTGTGAATTACCTTGGTTAGAGTGACACATGGAAAAGTATCTTGAAAAACTTAATAATGCCAGCTGGATTTCAAAGGTTTCCTGGACAATGGTTGTGGCTTTGTTGCTGACAGGCATGAATTATTATTTTGTTGTCATGCCTGTTGAAGATAAAAGAAAAAAGCAAAATTCCCAAAAAATACAATTGGAAAAAAGCCTGGCGGATAAACAAAAGGTGCCAGAGAAGCTTCGAGCACTTCAGGAAGAAATGGTTCAACTTGAATCCGGTTTCAAATTGGCGCTTGAGGAGCTTCCTGATGAAAAGGATATAGATGAATTGTTATGGCAATTAAGTGAAGTTGCCAGAAAAGCAGGTTTGGAAATTTCTCAAATTGAGCCATTGGCCGAAGTTCCGGCGGGATTTTTTTCGAAAATCCCTGTGAAAATGATGGTGAAAGGTAATTTTCAAGAGATATCTTTGTTTTTTCAAAACATATCCCACATGCGCAGGATTGTGAATGTTAGCAACATTCGACTCAGCAAAGTTTCTTTGTCTCCAGGCTCTTCCCAGACATTGAAGGCGGATTTTTTAGCAAATACCTTCCGGTTTTTGGGAGCCCAATCTGCACAAGTGCAAAATACCACAGGAAACCAGAGGAAATGAGACAATTTTTTATAACAATTCTACTGTTCACTCTCCTGGGTTGTGATGAAAACACAGGACAAAAAGCACCTCAACCTGTGCAAAGTCCTCCAGAAAAAAATGTCAAAGCAAATATATCCCCTGTCAACAATGTGGATGAGTTAGACAAAACAGTTGCCGGTTTTGTGAACAGCAATGTCTTCTTAATGAATATACCCAGAGACCCTTTCTCCTCTGCTCAAAATCAACAAGTGTTGATGAATGACTTAGAAAAAGAAGACAATTTTTGCGAAGATTTGTTGTGTGGATTTGAAATCAACCAGCTTTCATTGGTGGCGGTTATGAGTGGCGGTGCAAGCCCTGTCGCAATGTTGGAAGACACAAAGGGGGTCGGTTATATTGTGAGAAAGAACACTCGAATAGGCAAACGAGGAGGGCGTATCAGCAGTATTTATCAGAATTGTCTGGTGGTTTCAGAGCCCAGTCAGGATATGAAAAGTGGCGTGATGGATACAACATTGTGTGTGAAGTCAGAAGATATGAATTCAGTGGCTGTTGATTTGATGAACAACAGACAAGTTCAGTGAGGATTGATGTGTTTTCTTTAGGGTTTTCTACTATTGCCGGGTTTCTGAGGGCTGAAAATATTTTCATGGCCATTTCCATTCAAATATTTCTGTTGGTTCCTCTATATGCTTTTGGACAACCCAACCCTGTTGCATTGAAGAGAAATGCAGACATTCTTCAGGAGGCGGCATTTCAACAGGAGGCGGATGTTGTTTCGCAAAAAACAGATGAACAGGCGGTTAAAAATCCAGCCACAAAACTTCGAGCCATCAGCTTTCATAACAACAAGCTTATTGTTTTGGGAGATGGGGAATTCAAGAAATTTGATGTCTATGAATTGGCCAACCCCCCGCGGATTGCCATTGATGTTTTTGATGTTCGCTCAAACCTTCGCATGCCCTCCCAGCACCCGAATGTGAAGTCCATTCGCCAGGGAAAACATGAAGATAAAATTCGCATTGTTTTAGACTTCAAAGAGCCACCCCTGGTCTGGAAGGCGGAGAGGCTGAAGTCCGGTTTGTCCCTTACTTTAAAAACAAATGACAATTCTTCGAGTGAGCATATAAAGCCTAACACAAACCCTTCACTCTCACCGGAGGCGGGGGCGCCCCCCCAGAGGTTGTCAGTACAGGAGAGGGCGGCCCAGGAGGCAGCAGCCCAGGAGCCGCCGAGGGAGCCCACACCCCAGAGGGCGGTTGTATTGAATAAAGCGGAAGCTTCTCCTGCATTGACAGGGAAGAGGGTGTCCTTCGAATTCAAAGACGTTGATATACATAACTTGCTGCGGATGATTGCGGAGATTGCTCAAAAAAACATTGTGGTAGCCGATGATGTACAAGGAAAGGTGACCATTCGACTGAAAAATGTTCCCTGGGAGCAGGCGCTGGAATTGGTTTTAAGGTCCAAAAGTCTTGGAAAAGAAACCCTGGGGAACAACATTATTCGCGTTGCGCCTTTGAAAGTCCTTGAAGAAGAAGCGCGCATGCGTGAGGAAAGAGCGCGGACAATGGTGCGCCAAGAGCCACTTATTATTCAGTTAATTCCCGTGAGTTATGCAAATGCTGAACAGTTGAGAGACCGTGTCAAGGAAATGCTCACAGAGCGTGGAAGTGTTTCGGTGGATGTGCGTACAAATACATTAATTGTTCGGGAAGTCGCCTCCAACATAGAAAGAACGCGTTCTCTGGTGAGCAATTTAGACACGCAGACGCCGCAGGTTTTAATTGAAAGCCGAATTGTGGAAGCCAATACAAACTATACCAAAGAGTTTGGCATTCAATGGGGCGGACACGCCAGCCTCTCCCCCGCTACGGGCAATGCGACAGGCATTGCTTTTCCCAACACCATATCCATGGGCGGGGCCGCCGGAGATACGCCCAATGCGGGCACCTCCCCCTCGCCTCAGTATGCTGTTAACCTCCCTGTAGCGGTGGGAGCAGGCTCCGGTGGCGGCCTAGGTTTCGTCTTCGGCTCCGCGGGGGGGGCTTTCCAGCTCAACCTCCGCCTGTCTGCCTTGGAAACCCAGGGGCATGTCAAAACCATCTCCGCCCCCAAGGTGACGACGATGGACAACACAACCGCCCGGATTAGCCAGGGAATTTCGCTGCCATTTTCTCAGGTTTCGGCGGCCGGGGTGAACACTTCTTTCATAGAGGCGCGTTTGTCGCTCGAAGTAACGCCGCACATTACCGCGGACGGGAGCGTGTTGATGAATATCCGCGCGGAAAACAACCAGCCGGACCCCTCCAACACCGGGGCCAACGGCCAACCGGCCATCCAACGCAAAGAAGCCACCACCCAAGTCATGGTGAGAGACTCGGAAACCACTGTAATTGGCGGTATTTATGTTCGACGTGGCTCCTCCAACAGCGCAGCGGTTCCTGGCCTTAGCCGCATTCCCGTTTTGGGCCATCTTTTCAAAAACCACCGGGAAACCGAAACGCGCCAGGAGCTGCTGATTTTCATAACGCCACGTATTCTCAACAAAAAACCGGTTATACAAAACATTTAAAAGGTTTCAGTCATGCGTCAAAAGACAGCACAAAAGACAACACAAAAGACAACACATGTATTGTTTTATGCATTGCTTTTCCTGGGTGTAGGGGGAGGCATCGCTTGCCGAGCCTCGGATGCGTCAATTATGGTAACGGCGCTTCGTCCTTTGGACGCAGACTGCAAAGCAGACACCAACCATTATGTAGGCAGAGGTGCCCTGAATTTAAGCGTAAGCTCTGAATATTTGCTTTCGGTAGTCATCGAAAGTGTCGTCGAGGGGGCAGACGTAGAAGGCTCCGGCGGCCGTCTTTTGTCGAGCGAGAAGGAGAACCGGGTTGTTCTCACCGAGTGGAAGCGGCAGACTTTTTTGTATGGAGCCGGAGGGACATCCAAGTTTCTCATAGAAGAAAGCGAGCCCATTGCGGGGATTTTGGAGCCGAATGCGCAGATGCAGTTGTTGATTCCAGTGTCCATGCTAGGGCCGGGGGCGGCCCGGGAGTTAAGGCAGGTATTGTTGCAAGCGGGGGCGGGCCTCCCGCTGGGGGCTCCTCCCCCCGGAGTCGAGGTAGTGGTACGTTTTCAAATAAAGGGGAAGCTGATGAGTTCCGGAAAGAAGATAGAGACAGCCCCCGTCGAGTTTCCCATTTTCGCCTATTTGGGGGCGCCGCTTCCACAGTGCCTGGAAAATGAAAGTTTGGCCCCCGTAGGCCCCTGTGGTTTGTATGGTGGGCAAGACGGTTTTCAACCAATTTGTTGCGAATTGGACCCAATCAGTAGAAAGTGCAAGAGTTAACGAAACATCCACTTAAACATCCACGTCGGGGTTGACATGTCATTTGAAACACATTTGAAAGCCGTGGTTTCAGGTGTTGAAGGGGCCATTGCCTGCAGTCTCATGGGGTTTGACGGCATTGCTGTCGAGACATACCCGGCGCAGGCAGACTTGGCTTCTCCTGTTGATGTGCAGGGCGCTTGGATAGAGTATTCAAGCATTCTCTCTCAGCTGAAGAATACGGCGGAGATTTTGAGGACAGGCAATGTGGTGGAGGTGCATGTTGGGACGGAGAAGCTTTTTACGCTCATTCGTCTGGTCAACAATGAGTATTTTGTGGTGCTGGGCATGCTTCCCGAAGGCAACGTGGGGAAGGGGCGTTATTTGCTGAGGCTGGTGGCCCCGCAATTAAAGTCCGAACTCTAGGGGGCGTCCCTAAATGGTCTTTTTGTTCTCTGGCGGCTGAAGCCTCCGGTTCCGCTCAGGTCACGCACTGGAGTGCGCTCCCATCGCGGAATCCTCGCCTTCAACCACCAGAGAACAAAAATCCTCATTTAGGGACGCCCCCTAGACCGGTTTCACTAACCTAAACTGCTCTTTGGAAGCCAAAACCCCCACAAAGCGCTTGAGGCTTTGTGGGGGTTCCATGCAGCTGTTTTATTGCACCTTGTGGTCTTGCGTGCCGCCGACCTTTCTCAAAATGGGCAGGTTGTTGTCGCCCCAGGTCCAGACGTTTTTGAAGTCCCAGCAGACATCGCTCAGTGTGCTCAGGTCATAAAAGCAGAGCTCCTTCTCCCAGAAAGACGAAGTGCCATATTCGTTTTTGGACACACTCTTTCCGTCCATTCTGTCGGCGACATTTGTTGCTTGTCCCCCAAAGGATATAAAAGTTTTGTTGTTGCCGCCGGTTAAGTTTGCATTGGCCTGAAAACGTATGTCCATATCCTCGCGCGCATAATTGTTCACCAGCAGTGTCGTGAGATCATATCCAAAGATGCGCCCTACAAGCTGATACTCTCTTGTTCCACACCCGGTGTTGGAACCTATTGACACGACTCTTGAGTTCAGAGCCACGCTGTTGCGTACATAGCTTCGGTCCGACTGGCTGCCCCCAGCGATGCCGCCGACATTGCAGGCAATGCCGGTGACGTTGCCTGTGGAATAGGAGTTTGTCAGCGTGCCGCTTGCATTGTTGTGCCCCACCACGCCGCCGACTTGGCTGTTGACAGCTGTGCTGGCGACAGTGTTTGTGGCATAGCAGTCTTGCACTGTGGCGAAGTTTTCCCCCACCACGCCGCCGACCCGAGAACCGGTGCTGCTGACGCTGCCTTTGGCATAGCAGTTTTTCACTGTAGCGTCATTGCTCCCTACCAGGCCGCCGGTTCCATAACTGGCGCCGGTAGTTTTCACGGTGACATCCGCATAGGAGTTTTCCACTGAGCCCAACTTGTTCTGCCCTACCAGGCCGCCGACAGCGCTGCTGGCACCTGTGACTGTGCCCGTGACAGAGCAGTTTCGCACAGTGCCGCCCCTCTTTTCTCCCACCAGGCCACCGAGCCAACCCCCAGAGCTGGTGATGTTGACATTTGTCAGCCCCAGGTTTTCAATCACCGCGTCTTCAGAGATATGGCCAAACAACCCCTGGGAGGGCTCTTTGGTGTGTATAACGAGGTTGTTGATGCTAAAGCCATTGCCGTCAAAGCTGCCGGTGAATGCGATAGTAGCAGTATAGCCGGATTTTGAGCCTATAGGCTCCCAATTGCTTTGTCCCAGGGGAGGCGTCGTCAGTTCGACATTCTCCATGAGCGCATAGTGCAACTTCGCTCCGTGGGAGGTTTTGGCATAATTGTTGAAAGCCCGAATGTTGTTTTGGTTCACCAGAATGCGGCAGTTTTTATTCGCGCCTGTCCTGATGAGGATTTGTGTGGCTTTCGCCCCATCGCTGTAGCGATAGCCTGCAGGCAGTGCGTCGGGTTCCACGCTGACGCTTGCTTCATTGCAGCCCAGCGGTGTCGTGCCATCATGCGAAACGGTGACGACAAAGGTTTTGGTGTCCCCTTGGACAGTGCCACTGTCAGAGCTGATGCTCAGTCCATTCACAGAGCCCAGTTTGAGCGTCACAGCTCCTGCGTCAGCTGCGTTTTTGAATCCGCTGATTTCAGCCGTAAAGACGGCAGGGATGCCGATGTTGCCGAGGATGGGGGCCACCGCCGCTGTGCTTTCTGCAATCTCCAGCGTCAGCGCCGTCAAATGCGTGTCAGGGCCCCCTCCAGGAGGCTCGCGGCCTGGCGGAGTGGTCGTCTTGGGAGGCTCATCCTCATCTTCACAACCATAAGCCACACTCAACATGAGGACGCACAAGGCGCCCAACCCCAACCGTCGCAAAAATGCATTCGCACCTACGTATATTCCATTATGGGGGGGGGTATTTTATTGCTAACGTCTTCCATTCCAACACCTTCCTTATTGTTTCGTCGTTGTTTCGTCATTGTCTCTATCCTGAGAGAAGCTCAACGTTGGATTGAGCCTCTCTAATTCCACGCATCATTCCACTTTAATTCCACACATATTTAATTCCACACATATCCCTGTCGGCGTCTTCTTGGAAAAAGACGCCCCAGCACTTCAAGCTGCTGTTTCCTAGGCGCTTGGAGCCGAAAGATGTTACATGGGAGTGCCCCCCAAGGCTCTTTGGGCCCCCTGGCGGCTGCGCTCGACGCACCCCTCCAGGCTTGGTTTCTATGTTGGGCTTGCCCTTCGTGTCCGAAGCGCTTAGAGAAGCGGTGGCACTTGTTTTCGAAAGGCAAATGATGGCTGGAGTCATTGATACATCAGAGTTTAGAAAAGGGTTGAAGATAGAGATGGACAACGAGCCCTTTGAGATTGTGGATTTTCAACATGTGAAGCCCGGCAAAGGCTCTGCGTTTGTGAGGACGACGCTCAAGAGCCTGGTGACAGGGCGTGTTTTGCAGCCGACGCTCAAGAGTGGCGAGAAGGTGGGCAAGCCCGACATAGAGGACAAGGAGATGCAGTTTCTCTATCAGCAGGGCGAAGAATTCTATTTCATGGACAACAGGAGCTATGAGCAGACTTTTGTATTGGCTTCTGTCCTCGGGGATGCGCGCAATTTTTTGAAGGAGAACATCAACGTCTCCATCCTTTTTTATAACGGCGCGGCCATCGGCATTTCTTTGCCCAACTCGGTGGACTTGAAGGTAGCACAATGCGACCCCAGCGTACGGGGGGACACGGTGACAGGGGCAAGCAAACCGGCGAAGCTGGAGACGGGCTATACGGTGAATGTCCCCCTGTTCATCAACGAAGGAGATGTTTTAAAGGTGGACACCCGGGACGGGAAATACCTCACCCGCGTATCCACAGGGAGCTAAACCCATGCAAGCCAAGACAAAAAAACGCGCAGCCTCACGGCCCCTTGCCAAACCCGCCGCCCTTGCTGTTTCTGACAAAGGCGTTGCCTCTGGAGAGGACGCCGCCCCGGAGAATGGCAAAGCCTTGGATGTGTCTGCGGTGAAAATGTTGATGGAGGCTGTCGAAAAATCCAAAATCTCCCGCTTTGTCTGGCAACGCGCGGACGAGAAACTGTGCATTGTACGCGAAGCTCCGGAAACGGCGGCTGCTGTTGTGCCCTCAGCTCCCTCGACGCTTCCTGCAGCCGAGCTTCCCAAGGCGGTTGCCCCTGTGGCAACCCAGGCGCCCGAGCCACAGGGGCATGTCATTGTTTCGCCTTTTGTGGGGACTTTCTATCGCGCTCCGGGGCCGGAGCAGCCACCCTTCATCGAGTTGGGCAGCAATGTTCGCAAAGGGCAAGCCTTGTGCATTGTCGAGGCGATGAAGCTGATGAATGAGATTGAGGCAGACATTTCAGGGAAGGTGGTGGCCATTTTGGTGGACAACGCTCAACCCGTGGAATTTGGGCAAGCCTTGTTTCGCTTGGAGCCAAGCCCATAGCTTATGCTTAGGAGAGGAAGGGCATTTGTTTAAGAAAGTCCTCATTGCCAACCGTGGAGAAATTGCACTTCGCATCCTTCGGGCTTGTCGCGAGTTGGACATTCGCACGGTGGCCGTGCACTCAACAGCCGATGCCAGCGCCCTGCACGTACGTTTTGCAGACGAGGCGGTGTGCATAGGGCCTGCGCCCTCGCGGGAAAGCTACCTCCATGTCCCCGCCCTGCTTTCGGCAGCAGAAATAACCCAGGCGGACGCCATCCACCCCGGCTATGGTTTTTTGTCCGAGAATGCGGATTTTGCCGAAATTTGCAAAACCTGCAAAATCCATTTCATCGGCCCCAATGCCGAGGTTATTCGCACCATGGGCAACAAGGTACATGCCCGGGAGGCGGCGAAGGCGGCAGGGCTCCCGCTGTTACCGGGCTCCCCAGGGGTGATAAAAAGCGTTGAAGAAGCCGAAGGAATTGCAAGGAAGATAGGGTTTCCCGTCATTTTGAAGGCCTCCGCCGGGGGAGGTGGCCGAGGAATGAAGATAGTGAGGGCCCCGGAGGCATTGGCGAAGGCCTTTGCGACAGCCTCAGCGGAGGCGGTAGCCGCATTCGGCAACGGGGACATGTACTTAGAGCGCTACGTCGAGCGCCCGCGGCACATAGAGATTCAGATTGTGGCCGATGAGCACGGCAACATCATCCACCTGGGCGAGCGCGAGTGCTCGGTACAGCGGCGCCACCAGAAGCTGATAGAAGAGTCGCCCTCTTGTGCCCTCTCTCCCCGGTTAAGGGAGAAGATGGGAGAAGTGTCCGTAAAGGCCATGAAGGAGATAGGCTATAACAGCCTGGGGACGATTGAATATTTGCTGGATGAGCACGGTGAATTTTATTTCATGGAGATGAATACGCGCGTCCAGGTGGAGCACCCGGTAACAGAGCAGGTGACGGGGGTGGATTTGGTGAAGACGCAGCTGTTGATGAGCGCAGGGCAAAAGCTGAAGCTGACGCAAAAGGATGTACATTTCCGGGGAGCGGCCCTGGAATGTCGCATCAACGCGGAGGATGCGGTGACTTTTGCCCCTTCTCCGGGAAAAATAACGGCTTACAGCGCCCCCGGGGGGCCAGGAGTGAGGGTGGACACGGCGGCCTATGAGAATTACACCGTGTTGCCCTATTATGACTCCTTGCTGGCCAAACTCATCAGCTATGGCGAGGAGTCATAA
>Ga0209737_10000666_pt1 | contig 26935 bp, 34 predicted proteins | sample TergutCu122P3_FD_187284 | JGI IMG/M metagenome (GOLD analysis project Ga0209737, IMG submission 187284) | Cubitermes ugandensis P3 segment gut microbial communities from Kakamega Forest, Kenya - Cu122 P3 (SPAdes) (version 2) | ecosystem: Host-associated > Arthropoda: Insects > Digestive system... | reverse complement strand
AATTTCGAAAATTTGACAACAAAAATATCAGGTAAACCCTTATAAATGGCTGTTCCTGATATGTCTAGTTACAATTTTTCAGCTAGCAAGTGTCGAAAACCCGTCATCGACATTCAGCCTGAGTTAATCGCAATTAACCCCGGCAGCCTAAGTTATCCCCGTCAAGAAGGCCGCCGCCGCTCGTATATAATTATGGATTTGGATAAAAATGGGGACGCACACTTTACAATTAACTATATTTGAATAAAAAAAGTGAAAAAAGCGATTGACATAAAGATTTCCTTATTATATAATAATTTTTGCGTTGTAAAAAGTCAACAATGTGTCCCAGAGGGTACAACTCCCAGTACTCAATACAACGGGGTGTGGCTCAGCTTGGCTAGAGCGCCTGGTTTGGGACCAGGAGGTCGCAGGTTCGAATCCTGTCACCCCGACTGAAAACGATTAAATCGGGTATAATGATATGCGGGTGTAGTTCAATGGTAGAACACTAGCCTTCCAAGCTAGAAGTGAAAATGGACGATAACCCATATGGTGACTGGCTTAATGCCTAGTCACTTTTTTCATTTACCCCATTAATTACCCCATTTTTTTCAAATATGTATGTATTTATCTGTTTTGCTGCTCGGTTAAATGCTTCATCACTCATTCCGGTATAACCATCAGTTACATCTTTATGGGCGTGACCCATAAATACTTTACGGGTGTATTCATCGACTCCGGCAGCGTGCAGGTCTGTGGCATATGTATGACGCAAAAAATGAGGTGTGATATTGGTGCTGAAAGCTGAGGTTGAATAATCAATGGCATTGCGATAGACTTTTGCCCCGGAAGTTATGTGGCATTGGCGGGCAAAAGATTTCCACCACCCCCGGGCGATTTGTTTGGTTGCGTACTTACCATTTACGTTAAATAATATTTCATTAGGTTTTTTCCCGGCACATTGCTCGTTTAGAATAGGTACTAATATATCAGGGATAGGGACAGTACGTGAGCCGATATCTTCGCCTTGCGATACATTTTTTCGTAATTTTGCGGATTTAGTTTCTGTTATCTCCCCCGGACCTAGTTGTTGAGAGAATTGCTTTGATATAGTGAGCCGCTTAGTTATTAAGTCAACATCGGCGGGGGTCAGAGCAAGGGTTTCTGCTCTACGTGTACCGCAGTATAGCATCGTCAGTATATATGTACCTCTGGTATGTTTCTTTGCGACCTGCAACACAATCTTTCTTTCATCATCGGTCAGAGGTCTACGTGGCTCCTCGGTTGTCGGTGGTAATTTTAGTTTACGTGCAGGATTATGTAGGACTATGCCTTCTAGCTCCGCAGCATCAAAAAGTTGTGCTATTGCTTGCCTGATTTTATCTACTGTACTATGCTTACAACCGCTATAACAGTTCATAAGCTCTGTAAGGTGAGATGCACGTACTTTACTCACTTGCATATGACCAATACCATATTCGGGGTGGCAGATGTCTTTTTCAAGCTTAGCTCTATAATGCGCTTTTTGTGTATTAGAAGCTTCTGCTTTGTATGCTGAAAGCCATCTTTGCCCCCATTGCGCGACAGTCATTTCACTTACATCTACCCCGATGTCTTTAAGGCGTGCATATTCAGCCTTTTTAGCATTAGCCTCGCGCTTGGTTTTTCCATAAAAATATTTGCGTTCAGGTGAGCCATTAGGTTTTGTTCCAATGACTAATGAGGTCTTGACCAGTTTATAATCAAGATAGGTCTTTGGTTTCTTTTGTTGTTCCTCAGCTTTACTCATTTGTATGCTCCAACATATGTATCTAGCTGTTTCATTTTATCACGTGCATAGTATTTTGCCAAGTATAAATTTAAACGCTTTTATGAGATGTATGATGCTAGATTAAAGCGAATTGTTTGGCTACCCGAGATAGACCACTGTATAAGCCACACCGTCCCAAATAGGATAGTGTGGCTCTTATTTTTATATTACGGAAAATTTTTCAAAAAAAGGCTTGACAAATGTTATGGTATATGATAAGATTAAACATATCACAAAAGAAAGGAGGGAAACCTATGGCGAAGAAATCAAAAAATGCATCGTTTAATAGCGATACGGATGATACTGGCATCTGCTGCTTATGCGGTGATGTATACGTTAATGGGGGTAATAACCCTTACCCGCTGGTTAAAGATAAGGATGCTTGGTGTTGTGATATGTGTAAGGGTGAAGTGTTTGCTGCCAGAATGGCTGAGTTTTTAGCCTAGAAAGAGGAGGTAACAAATGCCGTTCAATTCTGAAAATGCTAGTATTTACGGAGCCAAAGGTGGAAGAAAAAGTAAAACACCGGGCAAAATACGTAATAAGCAATTTACAGTTAAACTAACAAATGACGAGTATGCTGCAATAAGTAATAAGGCTGAGGAGTCAGGAATGTCGAAAGCTGACTTAGTTGTGATGGCTGTAATGAGTTTCGAAGCTGACTTCCACAATATAGTACATAAGCGTACAGCGCAATGGTTAAAAGATAATCCTGATAGGAAGACACCAACCGTGGAGATAGCGGATGCAGATGAACGAGAATGATTTTGTAGTACTTGCAAGACTATAAATAGCGAATGATATACCAGATGTGATGATAGGTATAATTATATACATATAAAACAGAGTAGTATAATAAATTTCAGCAATTTCATACATCATTATTTCTATTTTTTCATACTTCTTTTACTCGTTTTATTCGATTAAGTCGGTTTGGTGTTGGAGCCGGAAAAATACAAAAGATTGATTAATAGGTCAGTAAGGTAAATATCAAATACGATAAGCCAATAGCAAAATTAAGAAGTGGGCAATAGGAGGATTTGCTATGAATATTTTATGTGTTGAATCATTTATGGATTGCGGAAAAGAGTTTTATGGTGTGTTTAGCTGGAATGATTATAATAATCAATACGAAAGAGGCTTAAGCTTGGTGGAGCGAGAAGCTTCTGGAGCGCACACAGCGATTAGTCGTGGACCTTGTGAATTTACAGCTTTAAGTGTCCACAGTACTGAAGAAGCGGCCTATAAAGAGATGTATAAGCGTAAAAGAGCAATTACATCATCGTTATCGGAAGTGAGCTAACTGTGTATATAACAATGGCTCACAAGTAGAAGGCTACATAATGCCAGTACTCACCATTTCTGGTGAGTACTGGCATGAAAGCGATTTACAAAATTTCTCAATGCACTGATTAAACTTGGTTGTAAAATATGGAAGGAAAAGGTTATAAAAATGAGAAAATATGTTGTGAATTACGGAATGAACCAATCAGGAAAGACAAAAAGTCGTAATGCAAAACAACACGCACGTGATTACGGTTGCGGTGTTGAAGTATACCGTGTCTATGTCAATACTAAAACTTATATTGACAGATACGGGCGTGAATTATACGAGACTCCGTACAAAAATCTTGTAAGCAAGGCGGTGGTATCTCCGGAATTTGGTGTTTGCAATGTGTCTTTTTAAACTGCCGAATGGATTAGTAAAGCCATACCATCCAAATAAGATGGTGTGGTTTTTCGTTAATATAAGTTAATTTTCACCTCATATATATATAATTGGTACTATTTTTCGGCATCGTCAGACATTTTCTTTGCTGACTCAATAATTGCGCAAGCCATCATATGTGCTGTTGAGTCTAGCAACTGCTCAAGCTTCTGCCTAACTTCCCATTTCTGAAAAATATTATCACGTTCCAGATGCCCGCCTGTCGCCTGCTTGCACTTTCCCATATATTCACGCGGGAGTGCGTCAATGCTCTCAAATCCTTCATCGGCAGTATAATATAGTCGCCAATCCCAACTAATTCGTCCCCGCTGGATATGTTCGCCGAACTCACCCGTTATATGTGCGTGGCTGATTGTTTGGTGCGTTTCCATCAAATCTAAGCTGTACTCATCTAGCGTATCGGGGCAAAAAATCTTGTACCCTATCAATTTATCATTGGTATCGCGATATGTACCAACAAGGGTGTATATGGGGGTGCTATTAAATATTTCGACAAACCCCCAATATTCCTCTCGATAATGATGCTTACTGACTTTGTAAAAACCCTTTTCAAATTGCTTGAGGACACGGTTACCGCCGGGGATATTTTTTAGGTTTAATTTTTGGCTGTTTTTGCTTGCTAACTTCCCCTGAACTACTTTGGCGTGATTTATTTTACCCATTTTTGCGAGCTTTAAGACAGTATAGATGTGATATGGCACGAGTATTTTACCTTGTTGTAAAATATATCCTATCACCTTACGCTTACGATGTATCTTTGCGTATATGGTATATATCGCATTGCGTCTTTTCTCGGCAACTAATGACGCAGAAACACTGTCTAATGCGGATTTCTTTTGGTACTCGCTCATTCCAACATCTACTACAGGTGGTGCTTCTTCAAGTGCGTCAAAATCGGCAGATGCATCTTGCCACGCAACCTCTTCGACGGCAATAATTATTTCGTCCTCGCCATATACAATACCGAGCCGCGCGCCTGTATCCCAATTGACAAAGACAGTGCCAATATCATCAACGCACTCGACGGTACCCTTTGTTCCGGTCGGGATATGTGTGTATGGGTCTTTCATTGATTTTAGGATGACACGGGTACCGCTCGGATATTGGTCTCGTATGCCTTGCACTACTTCTTTTGATGGATAACTCATAATCTTTACCTCACTTTCAACTGCGCCTATAGAAAAATACCTCAAAAATATACTGATTTAAGCTAAACTTTCTGTCTTGACAAAATTATAGAAAACATTACGCTTTAGTCCCAATCTACTCATTGCTTCCACAGCGGTAATCTTCCGCTTCATATATAAAGCATAGACCTCGCCCCATTTTTCAGGCTTTTCAATCCTCTTACGACCCTTATAACCGCCACGCTGTTTACAAAGATAAACCCCCTCGCGTTGTCGTTCCAATAAATTTGTCCGTTCAAATTCGTTTATAGCGCCTATCATCGTTAGCATCAAGCGACCAGTGGGAGTGCCTGTGTCCAATGCTTCCTTTAAGCTCACTAATTTTATTGACCGGGCTTCCAGTTCTTCCGTTAGGGTGAGCAGATGTGTAACTGACCGCGATATACGCGAAAAATCAATTATGAAGATAGTATCTCCCTCTCGTGCAAAATCAAGAAGTTGCTTGAGCATAGGGCGGTCAGTATCTTTCGCTGATGCTTTTTCAATAAAGATTTTGTAAATCTCATAATTTTTTAGAGCTTCAAGTTGACGTGCTTCATTCTGTTCGACCGATGAGCAGCGCACATACGCTAAGCGAAATTTATCCGGCGCATCATTATTTGTGATTATTCTGCTGTCATTTTCTTTTTTCATAAGTAAATCCGTCCTTTTAGGGTCTAAGATGTTGAAGGATATGTGTTTGTAAACTCAAAATCCAATTCTAAACAAACAACATACTGGCTGTTTATTATTTCTGGCTTGAGTTTGTTTAAGGTGTACTCCAAAAAAACTGTGCCTAATGGCATTTTCTGCTATTTCTTAATCAAATGTGCTACAAAAACCAATCTTACGGCAATGTTTTTGTCCAAACGCCCGCTCCCGCTCAAGTGAACTTTTAATTGCGAGTTCGATATCTTCAGTAATTAAGCGAGTACAATCATTCTTCCCCGGTTTCCTGCGTTGTTGTGCCAGACGGGAAGCAAGTTGTAATCCAGCATTTTCAATTAATAAGCGAGCGCATCGACCATTACCGAAATGCTCACCTTGGAGTTTAATAAGGGTATTAAAATATTCGATTAAAGTATCTTCGCAACTATCCGGCAGTTTAAAGTTTAGTGACTTAGCTTGGTGCTGGGCTATTTTATATGTAGTCAGTGCGTCAAAATTCTCAAATTCAAATGTAAATCCAATACGTGAGCGTAATCCGGGGTTTGTTTCGACAAAGCGCTTCATAGGCTCTTTGTATCCCGCAAAAATGCACATTATACTCCGATAATTTTCAAGGTTTTGGACAATACAATTTACTGCTTCAACATCAAAGCAAGTGCTGTCCCGTTCAGCATAAGTATAGGCTTCATCGAAAAAGATAACTCCACCACCATCAGCATCCATTTCTTTGAACATTCCATCGACACCAGCCGCTGTCCAGCCGACATATTGCCCGACCACATCGCTTTTTTGACATTCCTTAAAATTTTCATTGCTTATAATACCCTCGTGAGCCATAATACGTGCTATTAAGCGGGCTACGGTTGTCTTTGCTGTTCCCGGGCTACCAAAAAAAACGGAATGCTTGGTGAGTTGGGCTGATTTCAATCCAAGCTCACGGCGGCGTTTATCTAGCAACAAGAAATCAACCATTCGGCGTGTTTCTTTTTTAATGGCATCACAGCCTATGAGATTTTTAAGCTCGTCCCAAGGATTTCCGATACATTTTTTCTTCTTATTGGTTTCCGCATTTTTCAGTTGCGCTTCTTTAAGTGGATTGCAAACACTTTCAAAATCTTTATAGGTTACAGGTGTATCAAGAGCGCAATTAAAGATTTTATGCTCCTTTATTGCTTTGATAATCCCTCTTAAATCATATTCTGTGTTGAAATAATTGCCGTACTGCTCAATCAATGGCTCAAATTTCAAGCTTTTGGATATCCTCATACCCATACGAGAGCTGACCGCTTCAAATAAATTTTTGAGTTCATTCTTATCCGCATTGGGAATGTAGATTGATTTGAAGCCCTGTATTGCAAGCAGTTCCTGCGGATTTCGTGTACTTAGCTCAGGTTCATCGAGACAACCAAATCCTGAGCTCATATCCATCGAAGACCGACGGGTAGTTTTTTCACGCGGGTCAAGGACATATATTAGGCTGTAGCCATTAATAAAATCATCACTTTCGATATATTTTTGCACAGCATCATAACTGATAAAAACAGGGTGAAAACCTTGCCACCATTCAGGGTAATCGTTGGAATTACTTTCATCACCATCACTTTGACTTACAGGTTTGTGCAAAACTGCTTCATCTTCAGTGGCATCACCATCGAAATTCATATTGATACCATAGAATAATTCATCTTCCCATCTGGTATGATACTCATAGGTTTTTGAAAAATCGGAGCAATCTATATTCAGGTCATAGGATTTACTTAGGTAATAATTAATATAAATAACTGCCAGCCTGCAATCATTGATATTTTGCGCGTTAATCACATAACGCATGTGATACTCATTATGACCTTTGGCTTTTAATATTTTTTCAGTATAACTGACTAGGTTCTTGAAACGTGGTCGTGACTCCATAAGTTCTGCAATGTCAGCCATATGCTGTAGAAATTCAATTGCATAATCCGTGTATTTTAGATGTTTGTATGTTTTCTTCCGCGTTGTCTTGACTTCGTAATGGCTGTACCGTTTAAGTGTCACTTTCGGCAGGAAAAGGTTTTTAGGAACCGTTATTCGGTGTATATTTTTATCTTTTGTCATTATGCCTCCATAACTCATAACGAGTTGATATAACTCTATACGAATTAATATAACACATATCAAATATGTTTGTCAACTCTTTTTGTATAAAATACAACTCGTATATTGACATTTGCACTCATATTGAGTTATAATGTATTGTATAGAGGAGATTTCTAATGACTATATCAAACAAAATAAAGGCATTGATGCAGCTGACTCAAAAATCTGACGAAGGACTAGCTGCATATCTCGGAGTTAAGAGGCAATCGCTGCGAAATAAATATGTACGCAACTCATTTTCTGCTGATGATTTAATTATGATAGCCGATTACTGCGGGGTAGAACTTAGATTTATCATAGATGATAAGCAAAGTATACTCTTAGAGTTAGAGGATGTTAAAGATACTGAAAATGAAATAATGAAATCCTATGACTAAATAATATGAAGTTCCAATAGTATAAAGTAATTACTAAACCGTCAATTAATATGGGCGGTTTATTTTGTTGCCTGTGCCTATAACAAATTCATTCAAATATGCTGATGAGGGAGAAAACGAGATGAGTAGATTATATGATATTAACGAAGTGGCAGTACAGACTGGACTTAGTAAACGAGCAATATATAGAGGTATCAAGTCCGGGCGCTTCCCCGCCACCCGGGAAGATGGAAAGCTTCTTCTGGACCTACGTACAGTGGCGCAGATATTGGCGGGCGAAACATTATATGTGTTTTATGGAATGGAAAAACCATATAAAGATTAGCTAAGGTTGTATCTGTGCCTACATTGGTTAGTTTTATGAAAAATAGGTTAGTTTTGGTGATGATTGATAAATGGGAGAGCATTACGGAGATGCAAAACAGAGTGATTATATTGTCAAACTTATTCACTTGACTTCAAATTTGCTCAATCTTTATCAATATAAGAGAAAGGCTGCAATATGTCAAAATTTATTGGCTTGAGAGAAGCAGCGGAGCGAACCGGTCTTTCGGTGTCAACTCTAAGGCGTGCTGTCCGTGCCCATAGGCTCCCGGCTTTTCGAGCTGGCAGCGATGCGGGAAAAATTTTATTCAACTCGAAAATCCTAGATGCTTACATCGAGCAGATGATGCTGGCAAATCTCGGTGGATTTTTTGACGATGACGATGATGAGGAGGAGCTCACAAAAGCAAAAACTGTGCCTATGAATTTATTTGGTAATCTAAATGATGATTTTGATTGAAAAGGAGGCTTTATGGGTAAAAAAATAAGTAGGTCACTTGACGAGCTGGTAGTAAAAGAAAATGGTGAGAATATCAATATTGAAGAATGCAATGAAAGAGAAGTTGAAGATGAACTACTGGAAGCGCTCAAGGATATGCTGGACTGTTGCGACGATGAATTTGATGATTATAGTGACTATGAATACACTGGTTTTTCAAGAGATTTTTCTTCCACCCAATTATCGCTTGAAAATTCCGGAGCATCGCTGATACCCGCATACAAAAAACCACCGCTAATAATCAGATGGGAAGGTTTAGATACCAAAAGGCAACAACTAAATGTGTTTTGCCAACCGTTTGAAGTTACTAATAGCTATATAAAGATTGATGAGTATGAGTATCCGAGCATTTTTGTGTGCTCGCGCATATTCGGACACGGTCTCGGTAGCCAAGGAACAGTACTCTTTACTATGGATGTTAAACATAGACCAGGGGTTTACGTTGCGCCTGAACGCGTAATCGGGTCAGCAAATAGGGATGTTTTTGACCATTCGTGCAAAGTTCTTATATGCAAAAGTACATTTGAGCTTACAGAATATGGAAAAACATACATTTACAGGGGAAACGAGAAGATAAGCAAGGCTTATTTCTCACCACTTACTTTTTATTCATATTATGCACAGGTACCTATTTCGGATTTTCTACTCTTGGCAGATACTTTTAAACCTGGTACCGAGATAGCAGATGGCTTGGAAGGGCTTGAAAAGGCGCTAAAGACTGCCCGCAAAATGCAAAGTCGGTAAATTAAAATTGAGACCCGCCGAATTCGGCGGGTCTTTAGTATGGCTTTATGTAGAATTCCTTGTTGTCTAATTTTCATCCCTTTTTAGATTTTCCATTGCAAAGCGTACCGCTTGTAATATGAACTGGTTAAAACTTATCCCCGAGCTTGATGCTAATTTTTCTATATCTTCTATCAAGTCTGATGGTAGCCTTACCGTTTTATTTACGCTTGTTATTTTCTTTATTTCAAACTGGTTCATAATTCACCTCCACAACCATATTATATTCTGGTTGCAGTGCTCAATATATATGCAATAAAGCAAGCTACTATACAAGTATTCAAAATATGATTGCGTGGGCATTTGTGATGTGATAATATAATCACATTGACAAAAGCTTACCTAAATAATAATATTAAATGGGTGATAAGGGGTATACAGAGGGAAATTAAAAAAAGCGTAAAGCCGAAAAAGAAACACATCGTTTACTAACACTTGAATTCGCCAAGCAATATTGTGACAATAACGGATTGTCCTTTGAAAAATTAAAAACACAGGGTTTTTCGGTCGCTTCTAATATAGTGCAGTTTCATCAACCTAGCGATGTCGTCCCTGATGGTCTGTGTGACAATACACCTGTGACGAAACCTACATTGGTGATTGAAAATGTTAACGGGACTTTGGTTGTTAAAGAAACCGAGTACACCCGACAATATTTATGTGGTGTGAAAAATGGCACGATGGAGTAAATTTGAAAAGCGTATGCGTGAACGCCTTATTGAAGGGGTGGAATTTAAGACTTCAAAGCGTATTATCAATGCTTTTGAGGGATGGAGTATCGTTCGCTTTATTGTGAAATATGACGGTAAAATATTGATAAATTATCCACAAAAAGAGGATGCAAAGAGGGAAGGCTGGTTGCGTAATTACAGTACCGCTTCCTACTGCGCGATGCTAATGATTGACCATTATTTTTCACTTAAACACGAAGTAGCATTTGGTATGACAGCAAAGGAGCTATACACGGATGCGATAAATAAAGAAGAACAACGGCGTGACCCGGGTTATTGGAATAAAACGTATGAGTATACAAATTTTATAGAAACAATGGCTGATGATTTATTACTCATACTTAAAATAACTGACCGTAGGACTGGGAAGCGTAGCCTGCGAAAGCTTGATGTGGCTAGTATGAAACCTGAATTTCAAGATATTGTACATGCTAGAGAAAGGATATGCTGTGTATCAAATTTTCAAAGAAAACAGGGTTAAAATCCCCTTTAAGGAAATACAGCAACAATACAAAGGCAAATGGGTGTTCCTTGCGAATGTAGATGGTTATCGTCCATATGAGTTTACTGTCGATGGAGATTTTGTGGAGCCCCCACCCCCTGCAGCCGAGGTATTAGTGGTCGCTGATAGTCCTTATGAGGGTGCGGAGACCAATATTTACAAGGAAGCTTTCAATAATCCGGATATGTATGGTGCTCTCAGTGAAATGGATTACCGTGGTGACATTCCGTTTAGTATACTCAAAGCTGGTGTGACTTGTTATGAAGCAGAGACTCTTTATCCAAACAACCATATTGTGTTATTGAGGGAGAGGGGTCGTTTAGGTGACGATATAAATGATGTTATTTTTGTCGGTTGCGTGAGAGGTGCTTATGCTTTCACCAGAAAAACTGACCTGCCGGAAGGTTATCTATACTTTATAACGCACGGGCTAAACCGCAGGGAAATGTGCCCATTGGGTCCCGAGAGCATCGTGGTATTCAATACGGATAGATATGTTCTAATCAGTCAGGAAGAAGTTGATAAAAAGTATACAGGCAAATTTGTCCTTGTTGACTGTACCGATGTGGACGAGTCATTTGATGGCGGTCGTATTATTGCGTTCGCTGCCCAGACTGATGAAGGATACGATGAACTTATTGAATATGCACATAAGACAGCAGAACCGAAATTTGTCCCTTATATTATGTCGGGTTTGGCGGAACGGCGAATGATGCGGTTAGGAGTTCTTGGAATAGAGAGATATGAGAGTGACTATACGGATGAGCGTGCGAAACCAACGCAGTAAGAAGTAGAAGTTTTACTAGAGGCACAAAAAGATATGATTGAAAATGGAAATATAGTGCAAGTCTGTCCCCGGTGTGGCAAATACCTTGAATACAGGTGTGGAAATAACTATGAGATAATGTGTTGTACCGATGAGACTTGTATACGGGTGTACACGGAGAAAATAAACGATGATGACTGCAAATAAAGAAATTATATACTGGCAATCAGACGAAGAATGGTACACGTATGATGAAGAATTAAGTAAGTATCTGTTGACCGATAAAGCTCCCGAGCGTGCGATTAAAAGCTTTGAGGCTTATAGAGAAAAGAAGAAGGATTGCTTATGAGTAAAACAAGTATTCAAGTGATAAATAGACTGTCCCATATGAATAAAACTTGGGGATATACGGTCTGTATAAACGGGACCGTTTCGCAGGAAATGGAAAAGCGGGATGTATTGTGGCAATTATGTGGTCCTTTGGCTGAGGGCTATAGTAATGTTTGTGTTGTGTCGGGAAAACATATAAGGAGTAAGTCAGGTCGTTTACCTGTTGTAAAATTGAAGACACCGCCCGTAACCCAAAAGATAATCGGTGTACCCAATATTGTAAATATTTATACGTATGGAGATTACCGGTATTTGTGTGATATTGATTTACACGATTTATGGTTTAATCAAAATATTGCCTCAAACGAGGAATTTTTGAGGAAACATTGGCAGATTATCCGTGATATTAGTCGGGCGGAGATTATTGACAGTGACGGTACAATGCTGATAAAGACACCGTTTGGAATTACTGATATGTCCAACTTGTCTACGAGTTGTAAAACGGTGCTGAATGTTCTTTATCTAAAGGAAACTGCTCCTAAGGATTTTAAGTTGGTTGATATTACAGATGCGAGTGATGAAGCCATTAATCTGATTTTTGAAGCCGTAGTTGGGACTAATATCAACCTTTATTTGTATCGTCCAGTGCCGGTGAACAATATAAAAATCAAGTATAGAGTCGATGATGTTGATTTTGACCCAGATACTATGGAATACCCTATATACTATTTTGATGTTGATGGTATATTACAAAGTTGACACTGACATTAAAGGAATAACATTTACACAGCAAAAAATCTTCACAGCTATGTAAAGTAACCAAATATTCTACACAAAAACGAAAGGAAACCAAAAATGAAAACAAAACTTTTATTAACTTTTTTACTCACCACCTTACTTTTATCAGCCTGTTCCGCCCGCGACCTTGCCACCCTACCCCCCGATGTCCAGTCCGATATTAAGGGTGTCATCACCGACCCGTCCTTGACCAAAGACGACAAGGTAGAAAAAGTGACTGATATAGTCAACGGGATTGTTGAGGATTGGCCGGAGATACCGATTGAGGATTGGGATTATGAGTATAACAGTGAGCTTGGGGGTGTTGCTATCACGGCTTATAAAGGTACTGAAACTCGTATACGTTTTCCCGATGAGATAAATGGGGATGCTGTGGTGAGTGTGGCTCTGGCTTGTGGGTATACTAGTAGACCCCCTTCAAATAATAAGCGAGTTACCGATGTGCTGATACCGAATACAGTCATAGAGATTGGGCGGTCAGCTTTTAACAACTGTGATAGCTTGAAAAGTGTGACTCTTCCGAGCGGATTGCAATATATTCGACAAAAAGCATTTTTCGAGTCGGGATTGACCGAAATTACCATCCCGATGGGAGTAACGCACATCGAGGAAAAGGCTTTTGAGGACTGTACGGAACTAGTATCCGTTAGTCTTCCGCAAAGTCTGGTGTATATAGGCGTGCGGGCGTTTACTGGAAGCAGTAAGTTGATAGACATTACACTTCTTGCAGATGCGGTGCAGGTAGGAGAAAATGCGTTTGGAGGAACCTATTGGTATGAACGTCAGCCCGATGGGTTGATTATATTAGGTAATGTGGTCGTCTCCTATAAGGGCGAGATTCAGGACTCTACCTTAGTCATTCCCGAGGGGGTTGTGTCCATTGCGGGACGTATTTTATACTATTCATCTTACGGAGATGTAAACATAACATCAGTTGTGTTCCCGGCAAGCGTCACCATAATTCATAATGATGCTTTTAATGGTTGGGACTTAGATGATATGACAGTGGAAAGTATTTGGGATATTAACCCCTATGCTGAAATAGCTGGGGATAATTGGTTTACTTTTTATAATTAACATTTAGTACCAATGTCCGATTATATTCCTTAATAATTTTTTTAGAGAAAGTTGAGGACACCGTTCTAATCAGGGCGGTGTCTTGTTTATGTCAAACTATAATTGTATTTAATAAAAACTAATATCGACATACGTTATATGGTAATTTTTTTACCAACACAAAAACTTATAAAAACTTATAAAAATCATTGACATAAACCCAATCATATGTTATACTCACTTTGAGAGGTAATGTTATGAGTGAATTATTAAGGCTTTCCGATGCAGCTAAGTCATTAGGTGTGACAACGCAAACGCTTCGGAATTGGGATGCGGAAGGAAAACTTAATACAGTCCGTACACAAGGTAATCAGCGGCGCATACCTGAAAGCGAGGTTATACGTTTATTAGGTGTCGATAAAATATCGAAAGTTGGGACGAATATCTGTCCGAATTGTGGTTCTATGTATAATCTCAATATTGCTGACTCAGCTACTATGGAATTATGTAGCATACCAACTATGAACGGAGTTGATTTCAAGCATAAAATTGAAGCTGATGGTAGCGTCAGCCTCGAATATTACAGGTTTGCTGACATGGCTACGGGTGAAGTCGCGTGTGAGATGGTAGACGGTAAGCTTGTGTGGCATAAAGAACCTGAAAATGATTTTGTCTACGATGCAGTTACTTATCGCTTTGAAGAAATAATGAAGGACTGGTTCATCGAATATTACGGCATTAGGGAGACACATAGTTTTCCAGCAGTTGATTTAGAAGAATGGTTAAGGATGGGGGAAGAAAATGATTTTTAAATGTGTCAACACAGATGTCGCAGACCTTGTAACGGGGGAGATTTTCAATCGGGCTTTATTGCCGATACATTCATGGGGTCATAATGATATAATTGCGTTTATGCAGCGCAGGGTATATTCGAGTCATAATAAAATTGCACGTGCAATAGACCAAAGACGTGAGGAACGTATTGCATTTAAGCTCGGATTATCAGACAGTTATTGGATTAGTTATGATAAGAATGTAAAATTTGAAGATGTGTCTCCATACTATCAAGAATTTGGTACATTAGATTTTGTTACTGGTTTTACTGAACCAACACTACGTTTGATGGGAACTTTCGACAAAGAATGGCGTAGGATAGGGAATAGAACTGTTATCTGTAAGCGTGAGCCAGTTCTTGTTGCCGAAGTGGAAGCAAGAGCGAGTGAGCTTGCCACAGTATTAGGTGTTGGACATAAACCACCCGCACTTTATGTGGGTGTGAATGGTGGTGATGGTATTGTGTTTATACATAATATGAGTTCTCCTTCACGTATGTTTTTGGATTTTGGCAGTATTTTGAAAGCTGAGAGTCTTAACGAGGGCACAGTTATTAGAGAAGTGCAGGATATGTATGATTCAGTTGGCTTGCGAAACATCGGTGATTATATCGCACGTATAAATCTATTTGATGGCGTAATTGGAAATGAAGACAGGCGAAGAAATCAAGGAAACTGGGGCTTTTATAAGTCTACAACTGACGGTAAAGTGTCGCTTATGCCAGCTTATGACTTTAACCTTGCGTATTCTCTTGATGTTGATGAAGCTCTTATGAATAAGCGTATTGCGGGTATAAAAGCTGCCAAGAAAGGTACTTTTGCCCGTTTGTTGTTGGAACAGTGGGATAAATCTGTTATGGATTTTTGCGGTCGCTATGGTTATAATGTTTGGCATAGAAATCTCCGACGTATGTATATGAAGTTAAAATAACAAATGAAATATTATATGAAATGCTCCTCCGTTTGTAGAGGAGCATTTTTATGTTGCCTCGCATTGTGCCATTACAGTTTACTATAAAACTTTTGGCATTTTTAATGTGAGGTAAACCATATATGAAAAATAAATTCAAACGAATGATAGCACGGATACTGATTTTTGCTATGCTTATATCTATTTCATCGACTCTTTCGGGTTGCAGTAAGAGGGAGTATAATATCATTTTCAATAACGCCTGGAGGACTTCACAGGTCGTCACCGAGGTACAAACATATGTTAGTAGGGAAATTGGAAAGCTGAATGAGTTGGGTAGTAGGGGTCTTATATCGCCTCAGTTGTTGTCACAGGGGCGTTCAATGTTAACTGCATATAGTGGTAAATTTAGTCTTTTTACACAAATGATGGTGATGAGTGGCGATGGTTCATTTTCTTGGGATTTAGACACCTCATATGATGGAGGTAAGTGGACATATGAAATTGACGATGATGGTAATATAATTGGGAGAGACCACACAGAGAGGGAAGAAAGTCATATGGGTGGTGAGATTATATATGGCGGTGACGAACCCGAGACCGCTGATTCAAAGTCAGCGGAACTGATTGACTTCTTGCTTGCAACCACGGGTTTTAGAGATGCCACTCCCACAAAATCGAATCACGCGGCTAATAAGTATCATAATAACTGTGTTGGCGATTTAAAAAAGAAAGACCAAGAAAAAGCTGCGGAAAATGTGCAGAAAGCTACCTTCGATGGTCCGCGTCTCCTCGATATGTTCTCAGGTTTTTGTATGAGATGTATGATGTCTCAAACATCTTATAATGTTAATCTTTTAACGGATAGTAAACCTAATTTTCAGAGCTTCACCCCTTTGGACCCTTTTGAAAAGAGTACCTTCCCGGATGACTTGGTTAAGGCAATCAATCAACTCTCACAGATACAGGTACATTGGCTGGACCCTAATACGGACGGGGTCGCTGGTGTTGGTTCATCGCTCGACCAAATCCAACGATTATTAAAGGTTGCGACCCCTAGCCCTGATGACCCTAACCTGCAGGCATTGCTCAAACTTTTTAAAACCGACCAAAGAACCTACGGTCTCGAAGGTATAGATGAGTTGAAAAAGGATGACATTTATGGTCGACGTGACCCAATTTCACTCGCAAGGTATGTCAGTGAGCATAACTCTGATTGGGAATTACATGTATATGGTTTTAATTTCAGCAAGCTTTACAAAATACTTGAACAAACTGGGGAAGTTCAAGAATTATTATCGCGGGGAGTTTTAATCGGGGGACATTTATTTATCACCAAATACCCAGTCGCCGTGTTTCAAGGTATGCGTGAGACTGATATTCCGGGCGAATATGTACCTATCTTTTGGCATCCTGATTTGATGTCTCCTGATTGGTATCCAGCCGCTGGCTCCGGTGTGAATAAACCTAAATTCACCAATTTTACACAGGCAGGTTTCCAATATGATGAGTTTTTAAGTGAGGATGGTGCGTGGAACCTTGATAATTATACGCCATTAATGTATGATTTGGCTACGGGTGCTATTCTTTGTTACGAATGGGTGATGGAGGATGTTAATGGGGTATCTACCCCTCGCTTTAGGCAAGTAAATTCATCATCGACCGCATATACAGATTTTTTGAGTAACGGTGCTAACGGTTTACAACCTTCTCTTATGGCGTTTCCTAATTTCAATCGCTTAAATGCTGATGAACCGTTCCTTACCCCCTATACTGGTCCCAACACTGTTGCTGTATGGTTAGAAGACTCCTCGTTTGGTGGTTTTGCTAATGCGAGTGACGGCGGTGCTCCTGTAGTTACATACACGAGTGCTCAGTTTGTATTGATGGATTATCTTGAGTTAACTTATTCTCCGGGTCTAATTGGTGATGAAAGCTTAGTTGCGTATGGCAGAAAGGTCCGTTTGGATGAAACCAAGATGCTTAGTTCTGGTACTCTTACGGTCAATCCTGATACGCCGGTAGCTTTTATTATCGGCGGTGAACAAGACCGTACCGCCGAAGTATGGACTAGAAGGGATAAGGACTTACTCCGTAACCGTGTTCTCCTATCTGAACTCGCAGATGTCAACGGTTTCTTCCAAAACGGCATCTCCAAGACAGGTGACGGTTCCACCAACGCCAGCGATGCGGACCTCACCACAGTCCCAACCTCAATCCGCCTAAACACAGGCAACAATACCTCAGGTCACGTCATCAACGGCGACCCCTCATCCATCCGAGGCGACCGCTTACCCCAGATAGTAGCCCGCAGGGGCATTGAGTGTGTCGTACCTTTCGGCTCGACGATGATAGCAGAAATGGACATGAACACCTCTCCCCAGACCCCGCTCTACGGTATCGCCCTCTACGGCGGGCTGTACGACCGAGGCTTATTCCCGTCTTGGATAAACGTGGATGCTAATAAAAACTTAAAAGACTGGGAAGAACTTTGTATAGTCCTCGGTTATCCCAACTATAAAATAGACGGCGCCGTACTCTCCGCCCTTATGCGTGGTAACTACGCTTTCGAGTTAAATAATGACGGTCTCTTGGCTCTTGATTTAGACGTTATCGTGGACATAAACAGGATGAACGAACAGGCACGGGAAAATTATGCAGTGGTATTTTTAAGGACGTTATTGCTTACGTTAGGGTTTATATTCTTGGCTTACGTGTCGTTGTTATTGGCTGCTTGGGCTGTTGACGTAAATTTAACGTGAGATTATTTGAGGTACAGTTGTAGAAGATAAAGGAAATTTAAAGTTATAGACCGTCGAAAGGCAGTCTTTTAGTTTTTCTTATTACCGTTATGTCACGGTGGGTAGAATACCCACTTTTTTTGCATCTAAAATTTTTCATTTTTTGCAATTTTTTAAAGGTATATGGTATGCCTGTCATTATTAGCACATAAATAGCGCAAATTTTTCACAATTTTGATATTTTTTAGTGTGCCTCCCTTTATTAACACATATATAACTCATATTTTGCACACTCAGAAAGATAGGAGGTAAGAAAGTGAAAGTTCAATGCAGATATGGCGACATCGTCGAAGCCTATAAAATTTCAAAGCAAATGGAAGTATCGGAGTATGTGAAAATCAATGGTCAATGTCAGATTACTATTAACGCAGTCCCTTCATTAAAAGCTTTGATTGATAATGGCAGTTCAGTCTTGACAGGAGATGCAATCGTCATTAAAAGGCTCGAATGGGGTGGTGTAGAAAAGGGATATTACACAATAGTACGAGCCTATGAAAGCGACGGACAGTGCGTTGTAAAGTCATCAAAAGAGTCCGATGCGGCAATTTCTTGGTCTGAGGTAGTACAGGGGCTTGTAATAGCTTGTGGGAGTAAAGTGGACCTGGCTAGACTGTCGGGCATACCACGCAGGACACTGTATAACTGGCTGGGCGGAAAGAATGAGCCGTCAAATTATGGCAAAATATGGGCGGATACTATGGGAAAAAAACTATTACCATCGGCACGAGCCCGATATATGGCGAGTTATGAAAAGAATAAAGCTGGAGGAAAAATCAATGAATGAAATTAATTTCTTACTTGATAATTACATCAACGAAATGAAATCGGAAAACCTAGTGAGCTTAGATTTTAATTCCGAAAGTCACTCGGCTGGATTTAAGTACACAACGAAAGCCACATATGATGATGGCAGAAATGATACTTTGTCGGTAGGATTTGTCAAAAAAGAAGATGAAAGTGTCAAAGAAGAAAATGCGCTAGTACGCACTCATAGCTCGGCATCATTTAATTTCCGCAAAGTTAAACTTGATGGATATAAGGAAAATATGAGTGAAAATGACGAGAATGTTGGCTAATTAAACATTAACAATCACAGGGAGAGATGGGTATGTCCGGTAGAAAAAATCGTGACCATATTTATATTGAGCCAGAAGCTGATGGAGCTGAAAAGCTTTATTTTCCGCTGGCTCAGAGCCACGCCTCAAACTCATTGCAGAAGAAATTGACCTCAAAAATTGAAGACCCGGAGCAGTGCGATTTAATCGGTAATGCAACAATTATTTATGATGATATAAGGCTTTATATCAATGATTACCGCCAAAGGGACGGGGTCAGCCAGTCGGCAGCGATGCTATTAGACAGCCTAATGATTATGGCTACCATTGATGGATTAAGAAGTACCCTTGTAAGACTGCCCATAAATGAATATATGGCAATTCGTGGTTTGAAAAATGTCAAGGAGGCCCGGGCGCAAGCAAGGCGTGATATAGATGCGCTCGAACGAGTTAAGTTTGAGTATAGGGGTACTGGTAGACAGCGGGAGCAGTGGTTAAAAGTGTCCATATCTGGTGGTACTGTCGGACAAACACACCGGGGGGACATATTGTTTCGGTTTAATGAGGACTTTTTTGACATCTTCAAAGTGAGTGAACGAAATAAGTATATTTTTATGTATTTTCCGCGTGAAGCTTTATACGGAAATATCAGATGCCATCCTCACAAATACTGGCTTGCTCGTAAAATTTCCGAGCATAAAAGGATGAATTTGGGTAAATCGAACGAGGATATTATCAGTGTTGCCACGCTCTTAGATGCCTGTCCCACTCTCCCGACTTATGAGGAAGTTATGGCGACCGGAAGGGCGGTCAGGCAACGTATACTCAGCCCATTTGAGCGTGATTTGGACGCGCTTAGAAACTCGTTCGCTTGGGAATATATCGGGCTGAATGAAGCTGATATGGACTATAAATCGTTTGTAAAAGCGACTATCAAAATAAGTTGGGTTGCTTATCCTGATACAACTAATCTTGGGGAAGAAAAAGCAAAACGCTCAAAAAGAGCGAAAAAGAGGGGGTAGCGATTAGCTAAAAAGGGGGTGGCGGTTAGCAAAAAGGGGGGTAGCGGTTAGCAAGCGATTTTGCGCGACCATATACCGCAAGTGCTGTTTACCCGGGAAAAAGTCTAAAGATATCTAAAGATATCTAATGGACGCACACCCGCCCTCTTAGCAGAGGCGGGGTGCTGTAACAAGATATAAAACTATTACAAAGCAGTATTCATAAGAAATACTGGGAAAGGAAATTTTTATGACGAGACAAGAAGCGAGGGAGGAAATCAATTCCCGATTGGAAAAGGAGCTAAAGATTGCGCCTAAAGAAAGTTATGGCTACCCGACGTATATCTGCCCCGTGTGTGGAAACGGGTCAGGGGACGATGGGACAGGTATCTGTACGAGAAATGGAAAACACTATATGTGCTTCATATGTGGTACATATGGAGATTATTTAAATTTCCTCAAAACATCTCGAAAGGTAAAAAGCGAAAAAGTAATCTTTGACGAGTATGATTTGGATATTGACGGTGAAATGAGCGAGGCAGAACTTGCAACCGAACTAGCATATGAGGCACAAACACCGGATGAAGCAAAGGATTACTATTTTTTTACTGCTCACATTCACCTTAGCGCCAACACACAAGCATTAGAGTATGTCCAGAGTCGGGGTATCTCATTTAACACTGCCAGACGCTTTATGTTGGGTTATGTACCCAAATGGCAAGGTGGTTATGCGCTTGGTGATAGAAGGGAGCTACCGCCTAGTAAGCGGATTATTATTCCTACCGGACCAGAGTCATATATCGCAAGGGCGATTGATGATACTGGTCCTGCCCGGTTTAGAAGTATGAACGAAGGTGGAAACAATATTTTCAATATAAAAGCTCTCCATTCAGGAAAGCCGGTATATGTCACGGAGGGTCCTTTTGACGCGCTATCGGTTATAGAAGCTGGTGGTGAAGCCATTGCGCTAGGTGGTACAGGTAATCTTAATGCGTTTATATCTATGTGCCGTAAGGATAATCCAAAAGGACCACTAATATTGGCACTTGATAATGACGATACCGGACGGCGAGTTCAGGAAGCTATGAAAGACAGTCTTAGGCAGATGAAAATTCCTTATTATGAAATTAATATAGCGGGAAAATATAAGGACGCCAATGAACACCTTGTCGCAAATCGGGACGATTTCTTCAACATCATAAGCTGTGACCTTGATAAGGCCGCCGAGCTTGTGGATGAAATAATACAGCGAGTATCCGAGGAAGATAAGGCGGAATATCTCGCTTCATCCGCAGCCTATCAGATTGATGCCCTGCAAGGTGTAATTGATGAGCGTGCAAACACGCCACCAATTTTGACTGGATTTGGCAAACTGGATGCAGCATTAGGCGGAGGCTTGTATGAAGGTTTATACGTGATAGGTGCCATATCAAGTGCCGGAAAAACTTCGTGGGTGCTTCAAGTAGCTGACCAAATTGCTAAAAACGGTCACGATGTCATTATATTTTCTTTAGAAATGTCTCAGTATGAGTTGATGGCGAAAAGCATTTCCCGGCTAAGTTTTGAGTTGTGCGATGGTTGGTATGATAATGCAAAATCGACACGAGACATCCTTGACGGCGCTAAACGGGAAAGCTTCACCGAAAAGGAGATGGACTTGATTGACCGGAGTATCGAAGCATATCGTGAGTATAGTAACCGTATTTACATTAAAGAAGCTATCGGAAATATCGGAGCGAAGGAGATACGGGATACAGTTGATATGCACATACGATGCGCTGGCACCATTCCTGTGGTGGTCATTGATTTTCTACAGATTATGGCTGAGATGGATGTGAGAGCGACCGACAAACAGAACATAGACCGAGCGGTTTCGGAACTGAAACGCCTTAGCCGGGACAAAAAAATCCCGATTTTGGCTGTAAGCTCCTTTAACCGCGAGAATTATAATGCGCCTGTGAATTTGGCGAGCTTCAAAGAGAGCGGCGCGATTGAATATAGCAGTGATGTACTGCTAGGATTGCAACTTAGAGGTATGGACGAGCTTAGTCAGGGTGAAAGCAAGCGGGTAGAAACTTTGAAGAAAATTAGTGAAATGAAGGAAGCCTATCCTAGGAAGCTAGAATTGAAGGTCCTAAAAAATCGCAATGGGAAAGCAGGCGACAATCTTAGTTATGATTTTTACTGTGACCGTAATTTCTTCAAGGAAGGGAGTATATTTATAGAAAATATCCCTGATGGGCGCGAACAACTCATCAAAAATAGAAAGCGTAAATAGTATGAGTGCCTATAGGTGAAATATGCTGTCTATATAGTTTTGACAATCATATGATTAAATCCCCGCTGGAACTTTAATCTGGCGGGGATTTTTCTTCTGAGTTGATTACGATGCCATCCTGAATATCCCGCATCATTTTATCGTCCACGGCTTCCATTATAAATTGCGTGATACTCAGCCTTCGTTTCTGAGCGTGGTTTTTAACCTGCTCGACCCATTCCTTGCGTGTCTTAAGGTTTATCCGACCACTTTTTTTGGTATCCCATTTTTCATTTGCCGCTTTTCTAGACTCTTTCATTACTTTGATTTCCTCAATCAAAATTATATCAGCCTATACTAAATTTTACAAGAAAATAAAGATATTTGAAAATTTATATAATGGCGCTTGACAACTCGTAGTGGCAGATGTATACTTTAAACGCGTGTACGTACGTACGTACACGCATACATACATCACAATGGTAATTACACCACCCAGAAAAAGGAGAAAAAATTATGTACGACATTATGAAAAGCGACGAAGATGAACTAATGAGGGAGTTGGAGGAGCTCCTCGAAGACGACTGCTATGGTGACAATCGGTTACGGCAGATTGTGAAGGCGGTAAGTCACCAAATCAAGTGCGCTGACACATATGGTGGCTACAAGAAAATTGCTGTTGCACCTGTCAGAAAAGTCAGCACAAGTCTGGACGAAAGCAAAATTTTAGTCACGGCAGAGGAAAGCATCTATATTGATAATGGTGACATTACGGGTGTCCAGACCCATAAAGTATCACTCAACTGTGAAAACCGCACCGAGTTGGCTGCCGTTTACGACCAGCTTAGGCAATACGGTACATATGTAGCCATTGACCGCAGGACCAAAACGATTGTCGGCTTTTGGGCGTAGAAAGGAGACGTAATTATGTTTGATGGGTTTGATGTTGATGATTACGATGTCGCTGAAACATATGACAACTTACCTTCGATGTATGATGAAGTAGAAAATCTACGTAAGCAAAAGAAGCGTGCCTATGCAAAAATCGAGCAAAGATATGGTAAAAATAAAGTAACCATAGGCAGGGTGACGGAAACATATGTGAATTTTGAAGATTTACAGGTAGTCATAGAAGTCGAAAGGCAAGTTGAAATGGACACATTCAGCGGTATAACCAAAGTCAAAGGATATATGGCTGGTCCGGATGCGGCTACCTTACTGGATATCGCCAAATCCCTTGACTCAGGTCGAACCGTAGTTCTTTCGCAAGCGGGTGAGGTCATCGAAGTACACGATGAGCATTATTTCTGCTAACTCCAATGCATGCAGGTGGCGCTTGTTTGATAAGCGTCACCTGTATACTATGAGACTATGATATTTTTTCGCAATTCAAAATGCAAAACGCAAAATTTTGAGGATTTATCTATGACAAAGAATATTCGAGAAATGACACCGGATGAGATAATGTCAATTCCGACTCTCGGTCTCGATGATGAAATAAATGTTGACTGCAAAGCGTGTGGGAAGTGTTGTAAAAACAGACACGATATTATTCTCACGCCCTACGATGTGTATAGGATTTCAACCTATCTTGGTCGGACGCCGATGGAAGTAATTAAAAGATATTGTGAGGTTTATATAGCTCCAACATCAAAATTGCCAGTCGTCCGCGTGTTACCCTTACCACCAAAAAGTGCCTGTCCCTTTTTACACCGTAAAAAATGCAGTATCCATAGCAAAAAGCCTGTTGTATGCAAAGTTTTTCCATTGGCGCGTTTATATTTCGCTGATGGGGACGGTACGTCGAAATACTGTCTTAGTGAGACGGGCTGCGGTCAATCACAAAAGAAAATCACTGTCCGTGAGTGGATAGGTGATTTGGCTTCGGAGGAAGCCGAAAAAGCAGGCAAAGCGTGGCTGGATATTCTAGTTTATTTAGTCCAAATTGTTGAAAAGATGTCAATTTTACCTGAGGATGTAAGGGGGTTGACATATGATACAATATTTGCAGCTCTCTATATAAATTATGACATTGAAAAACCTTTTATCCAAACGCTCGATTACAATTTTAATAATCTCAAGATGATACTAAGAAAGCTGGAGAAATGTAATGAAACTAAGCAGAAAGAAGATATTTGAGCTTGTACACAAAGTATATAATGATAAACTGTATTTCATCTTATGCATCCCCTTAGGTGTATATATGTCGGCTCATAATAACGAAACAAAGGAAGAAGAAGCTGAAAATAATAAACGACTCCAAGATTTTTTGGAGGCTTTTAAGCAATATGAAACCCCGCCTATTGAGTTTTTGGAATGCATCAGGATTATTGAGGATTATTTAACTCCTCAGTAGCTCGTGATGCCAACAGTTCATCTATTCTTTTCTGCGTGGTTTTGATACACTGCCTATCAATGTCACAGCCGATAAATTTCATATTTGCTTGCACGCACGCTTCAGCTACTGAACCGCCACCTACAAAGGGGTCAACCACCAAAGTGTTGGGTTCACTCGTAAATCGGCGTAGCAATTCAGCCATCACATAGCTATCCTGACCCCAATGGTGAAATTCTTTACCAGCATTTTTATCGGTAGATGCTTGTATTAAATCACTTGCTAGAGGTCCTTTATAAAGCCCTTTAGTCAGTACAATAACGGGTTTGTGATGTGTTGATATTCTTTTCCAATGCAACGCGGGAGCTTGCCGGGGTAATATCACACATAGTTGCCAATGATATCGGAGTCTACTGTCTGAGCACAGTCTACGGTACACTTCGGGCAGGTGAGCTGTACCAACCATACAAACCAGTATTCCACTGTCTTTTAGCACTCTAGCAGAGAAAGAGGCGAGAGCATCATACAGCCCAGTCTCGACTGCTTTACGCTCATACGGCGGGTCAGTAATAATAATATCAATAGAACCATCTTCAATTTCTGGAAAACCGTCTTTAATATCTCCACAAATCAATCTAAAATCATCAATGGACAATTCTAATCCTGCATTTAGTCTCTCGGCTCTGGCTTCTTTATTCATAAGGGTTTGAGCATAGCGGGGTGATTTTATATTCTTTGCCATCATATAATCAAGAACACCAAGGGACCGGACGGAGCTTAGACTACGTTCGCTAAGGGTTTCTAGTATCTCTGGGTGCTTCCTAATATAAGGGTGTGACATCCAATCGGGGCGTGGGTCGGAGTGGGTAATCTTCCCATTTTTTATGAGCTCTTTGCGAATTTTCTCGACTGTATGATGGGTGGAAAAGCAGTTCTTCGCAATCATACGTGATGAGAGTCCAGGTTCCTTTAATAGCAGTGTTTTTATAAGCTCACGCTTTTCTTTTTGCGTATAAAATTGTGGTTTTGAAGTCTTTTTAGGCATTGATTAAATCCTCCTGAATTAAGTGTATCACATATAAACGGAAAGCGCCAGAGAAATCTTGGGTTAATAATTACCAAATCACACAAAAATAAGTCATAGCGTCTGTATGCCTAGGTTAAAGCTCCATATCAATTACAAGGAGGCTTTTAGCTATGAGCAAAATACACCCTGCGATACAAGAAGAATTAGATATGCTTCGTGAGCGCTTCCCCGGTAAACAAGAGTTGAATTTAAATGATTATGCTGCCTATTTTGAAATCGACCGACATTATGCTTCCCAGCATTTCTCGCGCATAAATTCTGGAAAACGTAAAATTGCCCACAAACGCATCGGCAAGACCATACTGATACCTTTTGTAGATTTTGCTTACTGGTTAGCATCCCATAAGTTGGATGTAAACGGAAAGCCCATTGTTATCACGACTCAAGAGGAAATAAAGGTTGCTATGAAGTCGCGAGGGGGTTTTTCATCAACTTCTGTACATAATTATCGGAGGCTTGGATAGAAAATAATTACCCCATTATGGGGTAATTATTTATCGAGTGCATAAAAAGCCGATAAAATGGGGATTTCCAATATGTTAATTACCCCATTTACTACCCCATTTTTATCTTTTATTTGCAAATCATTGCATACGAACGCAGACTTTTTCAATTTGGTATTGACATACTTTTTATCGTCTGATATACTAATCAAGGTCGTTGAAAAATCCTTAGTATATAAAGGCTTGATGAATAAGGGCTTATGCCATAAGGGTTCGTTTGAAAGACAAAATTTAGAAAAAAATAATGATACGCGGGTGTAGTTCAATGGTAGAACACTAGCCTTCCAAGCTAGACACGTGGGTTCGATTCCCATCACCCGCTTGCGGAAATAATTGTGGAAACCCAGTAAACATCAGGGTTTCCGCTTTTTTTATCTCTCATTTTATAATGTACCCTATAGAATGGACACATAAGTTTTTAAAATCCTATGAAATGGGCAAAAGGGTTTTGAAATCCCATGAATCGGACATACAGATTTTCAAAATCTCTTAAAT
>Ga0209737_10000665_pt1 | contig 27002 bp, 22 predicted proteins | sample TergutCu122P3_FD_187284 | JGI IMG/M metagenome (GOLD analysis project Ga0209737, IMG submission 187284) | Cubitermes ugandensis P3 segment gut microbial communities from Kakamega Forest, Kenya - Cu122 P3 (SPAdes) (version 2) | ecosystem: Host-associated > Arthropoda: Insects > Digestive system... | reverse complement strand
GACCCGCAGCCGACTACCGTGTTGGTCGTCCTTTTCCAAATAATAATCAGCTGTAAAGTTACTGAAATAAAAATTATTTACGTCCGCTGCAGCGAGTGGGGCAACGAGCAGGGAAGTCATTAGCACGGTAGAAAACAACAGAATTTTTCTCACGTTGCTAAATTTTCTACCTATAGACTTCATCTTGGTAATTATTATACAGGAATCAGTAATCAGTAATCAGTAATCAGTTTGTCATCGCGAGGAATACTAACGACGAAGTTGAGCGATAGCGAAACCCCTCATTTCGGCGCAGCCGTGGTGAGTGGGCAATCCAGGCTATTGTCATTCCGGCGTATGCCGGAATCCAGAATCAGATTTCTTACAGCTTACAGCTTAGAGCTTAGAGCTGCTCTCTCCCACCATTGACACCATCAACCACAACCACTATAATTAATAACGAACCACGACGTACGAATTAAGCAAAAGAAGAGGGGGAGATTAGTACTATGTTGAGATTGAAACCTAAAGCAGCACTCCTGGCTGCCCTTTTAACCCTTGCGGGGGGGGGGTCTTTTAGGTTTAACTCTCGTTCTTACCCTCAATCTCTTCTCACTTAACCTCACTAGCCCAACTCTTGCCACCACCCAATCTTCTTCCACCGATATTTCTCTCACCATCGACAGCATCATCGCTCTATCAGTAACTAACTGTAATACCACCACTGACCCAGACAGTTCCAGATTAAACATTCATATCTCTCCTAACGCTAGTACTGATACCTATGGCGCTAACTGCCAAACTTTATCTATTACCACCAACACCCCAGGCTATAGTCTAACCACTAAAGCAGTCTCTAACGATAATACTAACAACCTAACTTACCAAAACCCTACTACTGTTTCACCCTTACCATTCATACCAGCCCTACCTATTACCAACACTCCCACACCAAACACTGGTACTCCAGCTAACCCCACTACTCTAACCAGCAACTCTTGGGGCTTTGCTGTAGAGAACAAACTTGGTTTTGATACCACTTACACCACTGACCCTAACTCCACCAGCCCCAGCATAGCCACCAACAAGTTCGCTAATTTACCCATCACTGACATTACCATTGCTGATACTAATACCATGCCAACTGTGCAGGAAGACTATACCTTTTATTATGCTACTAGGGTGTCTAGTACTAAGCCGGCTGGGACGTACTCTACTACGATAACGTATGCGGTGGTGGGGAAGATACCAGAGCCACCCAAGATTAGTTGCGGTGGTTTAGTCGAAGTAATCTGTTACACCATAGATCTTCCAAGTGGAGGAAGTCACAATATCGGGACGGGCGGAATTGTATCATGGATTGACCACGCTTATGATTGGGATATTTTCATTGATAACCAACCAATTACGGATTGTGGCGGGGGTAATAATTGCACAGGGATGGGCGGTAGTACACCCATAAAAGTTACAGGACTAACCGCCGGAAAGCATCAAATAAGAATTGTGCCACACGGTGCACCCGCGCCAGGTTGGGGAAATGCATTTGCTTCTGATTGGGGCGGTGATTCTGCACAAATAGTAACAATCGATGCCCCACTGACAACTATGGCATTTGCACCCAAACCCAGCGAAAGCACAACAAGTGCGGCTGCTATGTTTGGCCAAGTTTTTGCTGGTTGCGCTAACCTTACTACACCTATGAAAATTATTGATACTTATAAATTACCGAGCACAGTCACTGATCTTTCAGAATTTTTACGTTATGCGCATGTCGAGAATGGCAACTTGGAAAGCTCGATAGATTTATCGGGGCTAGCGGGTTGGTTTAATGCCAACAATTCAATTACAGACCTGTCTGGTTTTTTGTTAAATACTCATAGTGAGAATACAAACAATACATCACCAATCGATTTATCCCCACTCGCCAGCTGGTTCAATAATAATAACTCAATCACCAATTTGAGATTATTTCTCGCAGGGACCCATGATGAAAACATTAGTTTAAAAAATACAATAAACCTATCCCCACTCGCCAGCTGGTTCAATAATAATAACTCAATCACCAATTTGCAATCTTTTCTACATGCGACCTACTTGGGTAACACAAGTATTACTGCCCCAGTAGACTTATCCCCATTAGCCAACTGGTTTAATGCAAATAATTCCGTTACTAATCTAGGGCTCTTTTTATCCAATACTCACTCCGGCAACACCCGACTCACCCAACCCATCAACCTAACCCCGCTAACGGGTTGGTTCATAATGAATAATTCCGTCACTAACTTGTCTACCTTTCTCAATACTACACATGGCGCCAATCAACAGCTAACTACACCAATTGTTCTTCCTTCATGGTCGTTTATTAGTGTCACTGACTTGTCTGCCTTCCTCAACGGTACTCACATCAATAATACCCAGCTTACCGACCCCATTGATCTTTCCCCACTATCCGGTTGGTTTAGCGCTAACCGTTCGTTCACAGCGTTATCTTCATTATTACAGCAAACCCACTCTGATAATACAAACTTAAACTTAACCGGACAGACTATCTTGCCAAATTGGATAAAGACAGCAAAACTTAATACCACAGATATTTGGCAAACCACAATGTCGTTCCACCGAACATTTTATGTCTCATCAACCATTGCTGGTGATACGGGAGAAATTAAGTTTATGGACGGTACGGTATTATCAAGCATTGGGACGCCAACCACAAATAAGCAAACTTATACCAACCGCACTGGTATCACACCGGTGAACTCGAATTGGAAATAGCCAAGCACCAAATGTGCTTGGTTTTACCAACTTCGTTCCTTCCTCCTATAGTTATGCTAAAATCGTATCTATGAAATACATTTTGGCTGTTTCGGGTGGAGTTGATTCGGTAGTGTTGGCCGACATACTCGTCGGTCATCGCGAGCGCAGCGCAAGGCACAGCACCTGTTTCGAAGAAACCGGTGCTGTGGAAGCGATCCAGGTTAATTAATAACCCCTGGGTTGCTTCGTCGTCCCTCCCGCAGCACCAAACCTTTCGGATTTGGTGCTGGGCCCGGCTCGCAATGACGAAAAGTGAGTATAGGCCAGGGATTCGTAAGTCTTATGGGGCGATGTGTTAAACTATTGTCTATGGCACGAAGAAAAACAGGAAAGGTAATCAAGCAAGGTGGGATAAATGTTTGGCCGCATGAGCAAATAATGGCAGATATATTGGCAGAGAATGGGTATATTGTTGAATTTATCGAACCAAGCATTAGGAAAAACGAGCGAACGCCTGACGTCAAAATCGATGGCGTTGGGTGGGAACTAAAGTCCCCAAGAGCTAGTAGCCTAAAAGCTGTTGAGCGAAATCTAAAAAGGGGGCGCTGGCAGTCTGATAAAATCGTGTTTGCCTCTCGTCGCATGAAAGGAATACCCGACAAAGCAATCGAGCGCGAACTAAAAAACAGGTCGAAAGAGATAGATGGTCTTAGTAGAATAATATTCATTAACCGCCAAAAAGAAATAGTTGATATTAAGAAGTAGAATGGTAGTACAAACATAAAGAAGCCCCGAGGTAGGTGACTAACGCACCGTTCGGGTCTTCAATATCATCAGTATAGCAAATTTCAATATCGAAGTCAATAGCTTTTTTCACCATTTTGTGATAAAATGCCGCGGTTATGGTTGGTGATTCTATCAAAATTACAGGTGCGCGCGAGCACAACTTAAAAAATATCGACGTAGAGATTCCGCGCGATAAGTTTGTGGTGATTACGGGTTTATCTGGGTCGGGCAAATCTTCGCTTGCGTTTGATACGATTTATGCCGAAGGTCAGCGGCGTTATGTTGAGTCGTTGTCGGCTTATGCGCGGCAGTTTTTGGGGTTGATGGAAAAACCCGATGTCGATCAGATTACTGGTTTATCACCGGCGATTTCGATTGATCAAAAGTCGGCTAGTCGTAACCCACGTTCGACCGTCGCCACAGTGACAGAAATTTATGATTATTTACGTTTGTTATTCGCCCGAATCGGCATTCCACATTGCCCGGCTTGTGGGCAGGAAGTCCACCGCCGCACACCCCAGGCGATAATTGATGAGATTATGGGTTTAAGTGGTCAGCGAGCTTACATTGCGGCACCATTAGCCAAGGCGAAGAAAGGCGAGTTTGCACATATTCCCGAACAATATATGAGTAAAGGTTTTGCGCGAGCACGCGTAGATGGCGTGATTTACGCACTCGACGAGTGGCCGCGGCTGGACAAGCAGATTAAACACGATATTGAATTAATAGTCGATCGATTGGTGATCAGTCAAGATATGATTAGTCGTATTTCCCAATCCGTCGAGCAGGCGCTGGAGATTGGGGGTGGAGTTGTTGAGGTGTATGTTGTAAACAGCAAGGATCAAGGCAATCCCGCCGAACACGCGGTTGATTCTCGCGACGAAGAGTCTCTTCTCCCGATTTCCGAATCACCGCAGGTGCCGGCTTTCGAAAATCACAATCAAGAAGTCTCTTCCGGAGAATCAAAGCGTATTCAGCGGAACAGCCTTGATCCTCTTATATTCTCCACCGCTTATGCGTGCACGGATCACTCTGACGAAGTAATCCCCGAACTCGAACCGCGGCTTTTTAGTTTTAACGCACCATTTGGTGCCTGTCCGACCTGTACGGGGCTGGGGGCGCGGCTGGAAGTCGACCCAGCGCTAGTTCTAAACGACAATTTGACCATCGCCGAGGGTGCAGTGCGACCGTTCAACCGTGTTGCCACTGATGCTTGGTACATGAAAAAACTTGCCGCAGTTGGGGCAAGACACGGCTTTGACCTTAAAACGCCAGTAGGAAGCCTGTCAGACACCGCACGCGAGAAAATTTTGTATGGTACTGGTAACGAGAGATACACTATTGGTATTGGCAACCACCCGAAGTGGGGAGAAGACGGCCGAACCTATGACACAACATACGAGGGCATTATTCCTAATCTAGAGCGCCGCTGGAAAGAAACCGACAGTGACTTTATGCGCCACGATATCGAACGCTATATGCGCGAGCGTGAATGTATGACTTGCCACGGCACGCGGCTGAAACCGGCAGTGCAAGCTGTGACGATTAACAATCTGTCGATTGTTGATATTTGTAATTTAAGTATCAGCGATGCGCTGGAATTGTTTTCGAACCAGATTAAACTTACCGAAAACGAACAAATTATCGCCAAACAAATTTTAAAAGAAATTATCGCCCGCTTGGGCTTTATGGAAAACGTCGGGCTGAATTATCTGGAACTGGGTAGGGCAGCCAACACCTTATCTGGTGGGGAAGCCCAGCGGATTCGTTTGGCGACCCAGATTGGTAGTGGTCTGCGCGGTGTTTTGTATGTGCTGGACGAGCCGTCAATTGGGCTGCATCAGCGTGATAATAACCGCTTAATTGAAACTTTGAAGCGACTACGTGATTTGGGCAATACGGTGCTGGTGGTGGAACACGACACAGAGACGATTCTAAGTAGTGATTATTTGATTGATATTGGTCCAGGGGCGGGTATAAAGGGCGGCCACATTGTTGCGGCTGGCACGCCAGCCGAAGTTGCTGCCAATCCCGATTCCATCACCGGGCAATATTTATCTGGCAAATTAAAGGTTGCGGTGCCCAAGAAGCGCCGAGTAGCGATGGGGGACCACAAGTTAACCATTCGTGGCGCGCGTCAGCACAACCTCAAGAACATCGATGTTGATATTCCCCTGAGCGTTCTAAATGTAGTAACTGGTGTGAGTGGGTCGGGTAAATCGACTCTTATTAACGATATTTTGGCTAAGGAACTTTCGATGCGGCTGAATCGGTCGCGCGAAGTTGCCGGCGAGCACGACAGTATCGATGGAATCGAGCAACTCGACAAAGTAATTGTAATTGACCAATCGCCGATTGGGCGTACGCCGCGCTCTAACCCCGCGACCTATACCGGCATTTTCACCCCAATTCGTGAACTATTTGCCGCTACGCCAGAATCGAACATTCGCGGCTATAAACCCGGGCGGTTTAGTTTCAATGTCAGCGGTGGGCGCTGCGAAAACTGTCGTGGCGATGGCGTGATAAAAATCGAAATGCACTTTTTGCCCGATGTCTATGTTAAATGCGAAGAATGCCACGGCAAACGTTATAATCGCGAGGCACTCGAGATAAAATGGCGCGGTAAAACTATCAGCGATATCCTTGATATGACGGTGGAAGAAGCTGCCGAATTGTTTGCTAGCGTGCCGAAAATTGCTAATAAATTACAGACTTTGGTCGAGGTGGGCTTAGGCTATATTACCTTGGGTCAGCCGGCTACGACGTTTAGCGGTGGCGAAGCGCAGCGCATTAAACTTGCTACAGAATTATCAAAGCGCGCCACTGGTAAAACTCTCTATATCTTGGACGAACCGACCACGGGCCTACACACCGACGATATCAAAAAGCTGCTAAGTATCATCCAACAGCTAGTCGACACCGGCAACACGGCTGTGGTAATTGAACATAATTTAGATGTCATTAAGTGCGCTGACCATATCATCGACCTTGGTCCCGAAGGCGGCGACGGTGGTGGGAAAATTATCGCCGAAGGCACCCCCGAAGAAGTCGCCAAAGTCAAAGAGTCATTTACTGGACAATACTTAAAGAAAGCTCTAATTCCAGCTTCTAATTCTAAATTCTGATTAAACTAATCTTCAAAATAATTGTAATCAACGTCTCGCGCTTCTGCTGGCATCGGCTCGTATGGCGAGATGTAAATATATTCACTTAGCGTGAAACAATTGTGCCCTGCGGTATGCGCAGCAAAGTCGTTATAGATGTAATAAAAACCATAGTCATAGGTCCAATATCTGCCATCGGTAGTGTCGTTGATAAACCCATCGGTGCAAATTTCGTATTTATGATATTCGCTCTCGGTGTCATTATCGAGCAAACGATATTCATAATTATCAATCGAGCGGTTTAACTTGCCGTTACCTAGGTCGCCCAGCGACTCTGGCAATTTATCATTTCGGTTGGAAAAGCGGCTAATTGCACTCGAAATTTTCTCTAAGTCGTCGATAATCCTTTGATCATTTGCGGTGCCACGGATACCAGCGCCAGGGAAAATCATAAACAACACGATTGTCGCCAGCGTTAGGACTGTGAAGCTGACACTCCACACGCCGCCCCGGAGCCACTTCTTCCAAAAGCCCAACTGATAAAACGCCATCAAAAGTAGTACAACGAACGACACGGCGCTTGAGACACACTGGGCAATCGAAGCGCTTGTGTTGGCTGCGGAACCAATGCCGAGCTCAATTAGTGGGATTATGAACAATATCAACATCACCACCGCTGGCACGGCCAAAAATGAACCATAGAGTATCGACAAAACTTTGACGGCATTATTAGTTTCTCGCTTGGCGTTTAATTCTTTACCAGCCTTAAATGTGCTAAATACATAAACTGCTGCGAACACGACCAGCGCTGCGATTAGCCCCACAAAAACTCGCCCGTCGCTGTAGGATGATGCCACTGGGTCGCCGCTTATCATATTACCCAAGGTCGCCCAAATCAGGGCAACTAAAAACCCTGCTGCGAATAAACCGCAAATTAGCGACAGCCCGAACCATAGCCCAAACAATCGCGATTTTTTATTTTCTTTTACCATCTTCCCCTCCTTTTTTCTTAATAAATATCGATTCTATTTTCGCTTTTATCATAGCACGCCCCTTTGGATTTTTCAAGATGCTTATGATTGCTGGCGAGACAGAGAGCAAGATGATAAAGGCGATTATCGGCAGTAGGTATAGATCGATTTTTTCGGGGTCGATAAGCTGGCCAAAGGTTTTAAACAAGAAGTAGCCCAATAGCGTTACGCCGGCAGCCCACAGCAGCGCCCCAATGATGTTGAAGGTTATGAACTTCATATAATGCATTTTGCTGATGCCAGTTATAATCGGGTTGAAAGTACGGACAATCGGCATAAACTGGGCCAAGATTACAGCTTTTGGACCGTGCTTTTCGTAAAACTTTTCGGCCTGGGCGAGGTATTCTTGCTTAAATAGGCGACTATCGGGTTTTCGAAACAGTTTGCGACCAAATCGTTTGCCGAAGTAATAACCAGTGGAATTGCCGGCTACCGCTGCCACGAAAAATATCGCCGACAGCAGATAAATATTAACATCTAAAAGCCCCAGCGCTGCCAACGCGCCAGCGGTGAAGAGCAGTGAGTCGCCCGGTAAAAAAAAGCCGAACATCAGTCCGGTTTCGGCGAAGATAATCAACGCCACAGCATAGCCCATGATGGTAAGCACAGTAGTTAAGTCAACCCCGGGGATCATGTACTGATTATATCATGTCAATAATCATCAGGAATTATTGCATAAGAATCTGCCCTGCGATCGTCTATCGGCTCTACCGGCACATCAACCGACAGAGCACTTTGGGATTTTACAGGTCTAGCCTCAGAAAAGCTGACCGTACCAGTATCGCCGATAAATTTTGGTTTTATGTCGGGGTGTCTTTTCTTAAACCACACCAGGTTGCCGTTGGGTACAGATTCTATTCGCACAAGAGCATTAGTCCATGGGTGAGATGTGTAATGGGGATCGAAAATATGCCAATAACCCTCGTCATCCTGAATCTGTAGCTGGGCATGAGGGTCACCTTTGGTTTTTGTATATACCAATTGGATGGGTGGCGGCACGAGGCCCTTTTTCTCGAAATAAAGCTCGAGTGCTGATTTTGCTGCAACGGCCCAACCAGTACAGAACGATTTACCGCGCTTAAGAATTGTAAGATCAGTCCATTCCTGTTGGGAAATGGCTATCGACTCCCGATCGGACAGTAATGTCTGCTCGAGAGCCAAACAATTTCCCAATCGATGCATTACCTCTAAAATTGAATCCGCATCTGCAATCCAGTTTAGTTTTTCCCAGGCTGAAATATCATCCGTTTTTCCTTCGTCACGTAGTTTTTTAATCTCTCGATCACTCAATCTGGTTACTAATTCATCAGCTGATTTTTGATCTTTGATTCGATCGAGATCTTCTTCGTAAACACGGATCATGTATTCCAGTGCCTTGTGCTCGCTGGAATTAGATTTGTCATAATGAGCAATTAATCTGAAGCTATCTCTCTGCGGTGACCAATCATTGGGGAGCTTCACCAAGAATGAGTGATAACCCTCTGGTGATATCGCGATGGGACCAGCCAACTCAACTCTATCATTATCAACTTCTACTGAAGTTAAACCAAAGCTAGCCGGATGCCACTCAAATTCATATCCACTGATTTTTTCAGGTAATGGATAGTTCTCATCTGTTGCCTCCAACCCAATGGAGCTGGATAGTGTTGGATAATTAATGAGATCAAAACAATGGATTTTCTCACCACAAAACGAAACTGGCTCGTGGCCTTCTGCCTCGTGGGCTTCTTTCTTTTCTTTATATATTTGTTCATATGTTTTGAAGTTAACTTTATCACATGCAGATTCTAAGGTTGCTGTAGCCCCCAGAAAACAAGCTGCAAGTAGCATCTTGCAAAATGTTCTCCTTGTTGTCTCGCCATCGGGTGTTGTGAGCTGCACCTTTGTTTCTGCATCCATACCCTCATTATAGCACACTTTGTATAAAAAAGCAATCCACGCACCAATCTTTTTTGATTATTTCGGTTTTTCTCTTACTTTACCACATGCATCACCCCAAATATGGAGATATACTGCTGGGGATTGGTGCGGGGCAAGGCCCGGATTTATGATTCACCATAACCTCTGTAGAAATTATTTTTCTAGCAAAGGCGTAGATTATGTAGTATAATGGTGGTAAATTAACGGAGAAAAATAGATGTCAACAGATGACAACATACAATTAGATGTGATTAAGCGCGAGGTGACTGGCAAAAAAGTCGCTAAACTTCGCAAAGAAGGCCAAGTGCCAGCGGTGATTTATGGGGCTGATTTAGCACCAGTTAATATTCAGGCGCCGATTAATGCTATTAAAAAAACTGTTGTCAAGGCGGGCACCCATACTCCTGTTGATGTGATGATTGACAGTAAACCCCAAACGGCGATTATTAAGACTGTTGATATTAACCCCGCCACCAACACTATTCAGCATGTGGCTTTTCAGGCTGTTAGCCGCGACCAGATTGTTACCACCGAAGTTCCGGTTGTTATTATTGGCGAAGATGAATCTGATGCTAAAAAAGCTGGGTTGGTCATTATGCAATCTGTTGAACGCTTGGAAGTTAAAGCCAAACCGGCCGATTTGCCGAAGAGCCTAGAGATTTCGGCTGCAGACTTGAAGGAAAACGGCGACAAGTTGACCCTGGCAGACATTGTATTGCCGGTGGGTGTAGAACTCACCGAGGACGAGCTGACATTGACCATCGCAACTGTTTACGACCCAGCTGTTTTGGCCGCTGCTAACGAAGCTGCTGACAAAGCTGCCGATGAAGCCAAGGCCGCCGAAGCTGCCAAGGCTGCTGCCGAGGGCGCTGAAGGTGAAACGCCTGCCACAACTGAGGGCGAGGCTACTACTACTACTACTACTACTACTACCGATGGTGAAGCGCCAACCGAAGAAATAAACGCTTAAACATAATAGGTCCGACCTAAGGGGCGACGATATTAAAATCGTCCCCAATTAGGTCGGACCTATTAAATAATACTTGGTGGCTCCTCCCAGACTCGAACTGGGGACACAAGGCTCTTCAGGCCTCTGCTCTACCAACTGAGCTAAAGAGCCACAGCTCGACTTGTCATCCTGAACTTGTTTCAGGATCCAATAAATTATTATCATCAACTGATTCAGGATCCAGAAGTACTGGATTCTGGAACAGGTCCGGAATGACACCATGCGTGGAAAGGTACGAGCGATAGTATAGCACAAAACCGCCCCGGGTGCTACAATAAAAACACCATGTTTGGGAAAGAAAAATACATCCAACCACCCATAGAGCAGGTCACGGGGAGATTTGTTTATCATTCATACAAGCTTGGGCTTCGAGATGTTGCGAATACACTTATATCAGGGACGGTACAATATGACGACAGGGTTGCCTGCTCGGACTGTGAGCTTCCGCGAGACCAAAAGATTGTGTTGGAGGGGTATTTACGATACAGGCACAGTAATGCATTGACTATTTATGGCCTGAGACATCCTATCGATGATGACTATAGTATAGATTAATATCTATGCTATAATGCGAGCATAATCAAGGGGAGAAATTATGGAAACATACCATTCTGTAGATGATCCTGGGAAAATTATTTATTATAGAAAGAAAATCTCCGCATTTGCAGCGGGACAAATTGTTCATATTGATGCTGAACTAGAGCAACTCCGAGAACAAGCTTTGTTCTTTTGGGATAGTCGTATGCGCGCCAAGACCGAAAGGAACATCAGAAATGGCGAAATTGATTACACCATATTTTGTGGTCGTGGCGATAATGGTATATAACGTGTTTGTCTGTGGTATAATCACACCATAACTTAAGGGGAAGCAAATGGAAGTAATTTATACACTATTAATAGTTCTCACAGTTTATCTGCTGTGCGGGATTCGGATCGTTAATCAATACGAACGGGGGATAATCTTAACTTTTGGTCGTTACACCAGCACCAAAGAACCGGGTTTTCGGTTCCTATGGCCGATAATTCAACGGATGATAAAGGTTGATGTGCGCACCACGCCCATCGATGTGCCCAAGCAAGAAGTCATCACCCGTGACAACGTGACCGTTGGTGTTGACGCCATCGTCTATTTCCGCGTTATCGAAGCATCCAAAGCGGTGCTTGAAATCAGTAATTATGTCTATGGCACATCGCAATTTGCCCAAGCGGCGCTGCGTGACGTGACGGGGAATTTTGAACTGGATGATTTGCTATCCAAGCGCGAAGAAATCAGCGAACACGTCCGCAAAATCGTCGATGGTCAAACTGACAAGTGGGGGATTGATATCGAACATGTAAAGTTGCAAAATATCGAACTACCCGGTGATATGAAGCGTGCTATGGCTAAACAGGCCGAAGCCGAACGCGAACGCCGCGCCGCCATCATCGTGGCCGAGGGTGAAAAAGCCGCCGCCAAAGCCGTGTCCGAAGCCGCCAAGATGTTGGCTACCGTCGCCGGCGGTATCAACATCCGTACCCTGCAAACCCTAGAAAAAATCAGCACCGAGCCATCCCAAAAAACCATCGTTGTCGTCCCCAGTGACTTAACCGGTGCCGTCACTAAAGCCTTGAAATAATATCAAAACATTTTAACCTGACTCTCGAAACCTACCCCAAGTCATTGCGAGCCAGGCCCAGCACCCATTCCGTAGGAATCGGTGCTGCGGGAACGGAGTGACGAAGCAATCCAGAAATTATTAACCTGGACTGCTTCCCCCGGATCAAGCCGCGGCCCCGCACTTGCGTGCTGGTGCGTGGGTCCGGGGTCGCAGTGACGTAGGGGTTTGAGAATCATATTTTGCTCTTGACTTTTTGTGCTGGGGGGGGGTATTATTGGGGATGGTTGCTTTTGTTGATGTGGGGTGGGGTATCGTTTAAAGTAAAGTTCTTTTTAGCTCAGGTTGATTGGAGGAGTAATGGCGTTATTATTCTTTGTCTTGGTGCCAATAGTTCTATGCGGCGTTTTGGTATTTTATGAGATCAGAAAGGTAAAATCAGGGAATTCTAAAGAATATAAAACGAAGCTCGATGTTATTATAGATGCTTTCTTTTTAGTGGTTGGTTCTGCGTTTGTCGGATTCTGCCTTTGGGGGATTGTAGGTATGATTGTCGTGGAGACGGTTAAGATTGATAAAGATAACTCTACTGTGGTTGAGGTAACGTATCAAGAGATTATCCCATTCGACGATTCGCATTTTGCTCAGTATGGTATCGTGGAGAAAAGACCCTCATATGTATATATGTATGAAGAATTTGATAAAACAACAAATTCTTTCATTACATATATTGAGGTAGTCGGGGAGAATAGAACTGAGGTCGATGAGAGTCATTTGTCTAGCGCTCCATACGTCGAACACAAGATAATCCAGCCGATAGATGCCGGGAAGGGTAAATATTGGTGGTTTTGGACACCGAAAGCTTCCTACATCATACTTCATATACCACCAGACTCTATCAAGTATGGAGTTCATATCAGCATAAAGTAGCAACCGCCCACGGGGAAACCGTTTCCCGCTCATGGGCGGTTTTCTCTTTTATAAATGAATATGCCTAAGGGTTGGACCCTTAGGCATTTTTTGTGCCCCCGCCGTTGACTGGGGCGGGATTCTCATGTATAATTCACTACAAGTTATCGTCAGTAACTAAATAATAGGAGTATCAAATTACTATGTTAGCAATTCGTTTGCAGCGTGTTGGTCGAACTGGCCAAGCGGCGTATCGTATCATCATTCAGGAAGCAACCCGCCACCCCCAAAGTGGCAAGTTGGTGGCTTTTGTGGGGTCGTACGATCCACACACCAAAAAGTGTGAACTAGACAAAGAAAAAATCGAAAAATATCTGGGCGATGGCGCACAACCAACCCCACGTGTGGTTAAATTGTTAAAAGATGCCAAAATCAAACTGCCGGCTTGGGTCGAGCCATTCAAAGCCGACCAAAAGGGTGCAATTCGCTTCCCGGATAAATTAAGGAAGAATCGAACTGAAGAGAAAGCAGAAGGTAGCGACAAGAATGAAGAAAAAACTCAAGAAGCTCCTGCCGAACCCCGGTTGGACAGCGAAGCGCAGTTAGATGCTGATGACCAAACGGCGCAGGCATCCAACGGGGCAGGGGAAACTCCCGCCGAAACGACTCCAGAAGCAGAAACACCTGTCGAAGAACCAAAAACTGAAGAAGCTCCCGCTGAAGTACAGCCAGAATAATTTCTGCAAAAAATACAACAAAAGCCCGCACAATTTGCGGGTTTTTGCTATAATGAGCATATGGACACACAAGAAATGGCAAAGGTTGTTATGGAACATATGGACGACAGGTTCGCCCAGATGGGCGAGATGATGGAGATAATTCACGATGATGTGAAGGTGCTCAAAACAGAGATGGTCGAGGTAAAAGAACGACTAGATGGGGTCGAATTGCGCCTGTATGGTGTAGAAAATCGCTTAGATGGTGTAGAAAATCGCTTAGATGGTGTAGAAAATCGCTTAGATGGTGTAGAAAATCGCCTAGATAATATAGAAGAAATCATCGCACCTATGACCCTAGACCATAGAGCGCGAATCATTGATCTTGAAAACACGACGGAAAACCACGGAACTCGAATTGCAAAACTGGAACACAAAACGGCATAGGTGCTGGACTGCGCTTAGCCCAGAAGTTGGGCTCACCCCAGTAATTTTCTAAGAATTGTCACTGGATCTGTAATTATTAAAATTATGCTTGCATTTTTAAACTCGATGTGATATGATAATATAGTTGTTAAAATTAATCAAGAGGAGGCTGAAATGGCTACAATTGACGAACAGTTCATAGAATATATAGTAAAACAACTGGTGGAAAAACCAGATGCGGTCAAAATCGATCGCAAAATCGACGAAAAGGGCGTACTGTTAGAATTAACGGTCGATGCCGAAGATATCGGTCGAGTAATTGGCAAACGAGGGTCAACGGCTCAAAGCCTGCGCAATCTATTGCGCGCATTGGGCAGCAAGAACAATGCTCGTTACAACCTAAAGATTGTTGATATTGATCGACCAGATGGTTTCAGGCCAAGAAATGATGCACCAGCTACTGATGCAACAAATGACGGGCAAACTGACGATGCAGCTTCTAGTGATGACACAGCTGCAGAGCCAGTCGAAGAAGAGGTCGCTGAAGAAGAGGCTGTGGAAGAAACTGCCTCTGAAGATGTGGAAAACGAAAGCGATTTGGCAAAAAAGACCCGCGAAGAGCTTGCAGACTTAGACGACCTTGATATATAATATCTAGCAGTTCGACAAAATGCGAGAACTACACACAAATGAGAGACTTATTTGTGGTTGAAAACGCCCTCTACCACGAGGGGCGTTTTCGTTTTGCGACAGGTCCGACCTAAGGGGCGGCCAATAGGCACAGGCCAGCCCTGTCGGGCGGTGGCACCAAGCCACCCCCTACAGGTCTGACCTGGTAGAACCTGGTATAATTAATCAGATGAAAAAATTCAACCAAAATCAAATCGATGAGATAGCCGCCGAATTCAAGCGGGGGGGGGTCATTGCTGTGCCAACAGAGACGGTCTATGGATTAGCCGTTGCGTACGATAATGAAAAAGCCATCGAAAAGCTGATGAAGCTTAAAGATCGCGCACCCGACAGCGGGAAAAAGTTGCCATTAATGCTGGCCGACAGCTCCCAAATTGGCAAATTCGCCATAGAAACCGACATGTCAAAGAAAATCAGCGGCAAGTATTTCCCAGGTGAACTAACCCTGGAATACCAGAAAAATCCCAATTTTAAAAACATCTATTACGATAACTTCACCCGTTTTGGCATTCGAATTCCAAATCATGACTTTATGCTAAGGCTGCTTAAGAAAACCGGCCCACTTATGGTCACAAGTGCTAACTTACGTGGTGAAATTCCCGCCCAAACCAGTGATGATGTTATTAAAAACCTACCCGAAATTGATGCCACCGTGATTGGTGTCTCTGGTGGTCACCCACCCTCTACAGTCGCAGAGATCGTTGGCGATAAGATAAAGATCCACCGTCAGGGCAGCTTGATAATCTAACACCCCCGACAGAGTATGCTAGAATACTGATTATGAAGTTTATTATAATTACACTTTTTCCAGAGATGTTTGACGGAGTTCTGAATTCCAGCATGCTTTGGAAGGCCAGAGAAAGAGGTCATGCCAGTTTTGAAATTATCAATCTGCGCGATTTTGGCTTGGGCCCACGCAAAACCGTCGATGACACACCCTATGGCGGTGGAGATGGAATGCTACTGATGATAGAACCGCTGGTGGCCGCCATCGAACACGCCAAAAAACAGTCGCCCAATGCCAAAGTTGTGCTAATGTCACCGGCCAAAACGGTCTGGGATCAGGCTATGGCGGCGGAATATGCAGCCAGCGGCCAAGATATCATTCTGGTCTGTGGTCACTACGAGGGCTATGATGCCCGAATCGAAAAATTTATTGACGAAAAAGTCAGTGTTGGCAAGTATATCTTAACCGGCGGTGAATTGCCGGCCATGGTGGTGATTGATTCGATTGTGCGGCTAATTCCTGGCGTTTTGGGCGGGGCAGAATCTGCCAAAATCGAAAGTTATAGCCATGGCGACAACCTGGAATTCCCCCAATATACCCGCCCCGAGGACTTTCGGGGTATGAAAGTTCCAGAGGTTCTACTGAGTGGAAACCATCAAAAAATCGCTGAATGGCGCGACTCCCACAAGGAGTAGATTCAACTTTTCCCCAGCACCCACAGCACCAATTTCGTTCGAAATTGGTGCTGGGCTACGCAATTCAGGTATGTGGGAGATGACGTTTATGAGCGCTACAGGATAGGTATAACCAAGCACCAGGCTGCGCATCGCACGACGAATGTCGTGCAAACCAGAGCTTTGCTCTGGCTATGCGCAACTGGTGCTTGGGTTTTCCACAACCCATGTCAATTTCCGACAAAAAGTGCTTGCATTATTGTCAAAACATTAGTACTATGATACATGAGCGAAAGTTCAAAACAAACAACAAATTATAAACAATTCGTTTTTGCTCTTTGAGCAACTAGCTCAATGTCTCCACCACACAACTCTTTTCGCGGTCGAAAGACGCGAACAACAAGCCCCGCGCATCTCGCGGGGCTTAACGGTTCACCCCGTTAGATACATTGTTATCTAACGGGGTTGTTATGTTATGTTACAATAACTACTGGTATTGGGGCGTAGCCAAGCACCAGTTTCGCATGGTTGATGCTTCGCATCAACGTTAACGGCTTCGCCGTTTAACACGAGGCCTAGTGCTTGGTGAACCAAGCGCCCGCAGCACATTACATATAATTTTGTTGGGGATTGGCCAAGTGGTAAGGCAATGGGTTCTGGTCCCATGATCGGGGGTTCGAATCCTATACGGGCAGCCATAAAGGACTTTTTCTGCCGAAAGCACCGTCGCAAATGGTTCTTTCATCTGTAGAATGAGTCCTTTTGTGCTTAATTGCAGGTTCTGAAGCACCAAGCCGAGTAACTGCCGTTTTTCATCAATGTCTGCAACTTCAAATAGCTTACCTGCATGTTCCATTAACGCCAACAGGTAGGAAGCGGTCATATAGTATTCTTTGTCGGCCGTATCTAGTTTGTTAATCTGCACCTTCAGGTCTGATAGCTCAGCATCATAGCGGGCTTTATTTTCGTCATATTCTTCTGGGGTAATACTCTTGTCCATATAAGCGTCATAACTATTTCTAATACGTGCCTGCACCAAGTCACGCTGTTTTCTTAGCTCACGCAGCACACCGTCCTGAAACTTATTCTTTGATTCGTGCGATTCCTTTAGTAGGGTTCGTGCCTTATCGATTTCTACCTGGGGCATTTTCTTAAACATATCAAATATGGACATTATCTGTCGGTCCAGCTCTTTTTCGCTGAAGTATTTCATTTTGCCCGTGTGCATTTCTTTGCCGTTAGTGCAGTGGTAATACATATATTCGTGGACGTTACCATTCTTCTGCTTCTTCGTCTTCGACTCAGGTGTAATCGAACAGCCACAAAATTCACAATCAATAAGCCCACGATAAACCGAAGGAACGCCAGCATAGCGACGACGGCGGTTGCTGTGGCCAGCCAGGATGTCCTGGTTGTCTTGAAATACACCATCGTCGACTAACTGTTCGTAGAAGTGCGGGTATTCTTTGTTTGTCTTCTTGTCGGTCATTACCCCGATATAAAACTTGTCGGTCAGTATCCTATGGATGGCACTTTTGTGCAGTTTAGTCCCGTAATCCTTGTTGATTGCTTTGGCGAGTGTCTTACACGAAAAACTACCCGAATTAAACCGTGTATGGATTTCCTTTACAATACTTGCTCTCGGCTCAACCGTCCGCACAGTTTTTGACCTTGGCGATATAGTGTAGTGTTCGTAACCATACGGTGCACCCCACGGTAGTTCGCCACGTTCCAGCTTATTGTATTTCGTATTATTGCCGTCTTCCTTAACCCTGTTCAGGTATTGTTTAGCCAAATAAACTTTAGTATCCCAGTTCTGCAAATCATTGGCCGAGCTATCCCTATGCAACACTAGTCTGTCGTCGATGCAGTGGATAAATTTGCCGTGCTTCAATCGTAGGTCGTCCATAATGACGGCATCACGGAAGTTACGTGTAATACGGTCCACACGGAAGGAAACGATTTCAGTAATGTCGGGGTGGTCAATCAGGTATGCGGTCATTTCTTCAAATATCTTGCGGGCTTTATAGTCGCCAGCAGTTTCACTGATTGTGAAAGTTCGCACCACATCAATATTGTTTTCTTTGGCATACTTTTGGGCACGTGGTAACTGTATTTCGGTCAGCGATAAACCTTCCTTTTCCTGGCGTTTGGTCGATACCCGTGCAAAAATAATCGCCTTTTTCATTTCACGACCTTACTTTTTTCAATCAAATTCTTTATGTCTTCACCCTTAAACAGCCACGACCGACCGACTTTGTAGCCAGTAATTTTGCCGTCTTTTAGCCAGCGGTAAACAGTAATCTTTGCCACCTTAAACGTTTCACAAATGTCGTCTATCTTGTAAAACTCATCGTCCTTCATGCTTATCATAGTATATCATTTCCTTTCATATTTTCAAAGTAATCTTCTAACCTAATCGGTTCAAATTTATCCAACGCTTCATCAATACAGGCAAAGCCAGCGTGTTCGGTCTTCGTCATATCCAGGCCGTTCATCATACCGTTAAAACGTGACCACTGCTGTGGCGTAAAGCCATAGATATTACGAACTTCCCGTGCCGTTATGCCCGTGTCTAATAACATCCTGTAGCCAGCAATCTTCATCAGACTACTAGATGTAATTTTTGGGTTCTTTATCTGTAAATCGGCAATAAATGCTGGGATTTGTTTACCCAATAACACCACGGGATACCTACTTTTTATCCTGCCGAATTCATACTGCATTATTTTCTTGGCGTAATCGGCTGAAAACAATTTATCCAACGTCACAGCTTCGCCCAGGTCAACGTTAATGGCTTTGAAAGCGGCACGGATTGCCTTTTTGTTCACATATCGCTGCTCGATGCGTAGTATCTCAAACGGATTAGGCATATCTTCGTAATCAAACAACGTTAGTTGACATTCGTAATCCTTTTCCATCAGGTCTTTTGTGGTTCGCTTGGCCCTATCCATTTCGCTAAGCTTGTCATAGGCGACAAATGCACCCGATGAATTGTAGAAGTGTGCTACTTCTCCGCCATTTTTGAACCGCTGGACGTCGGCTTGCCTTTGGGTAGTTATGTTACACATCGCAATATCACGCACGACAGCACCAGCACGGGTGTGGTCGGTTAAAACTACGTTCTTGCCATAGTGAATCGTTTTGACCGATGCACGTTTCAAATCGGCTTCTGCCACGTGGACGCCCATATACCGCAACCGTCCAGCCAAACTTTTGCAGATATAGTCCAGCACTTCTGGTCGGTCATCGATTTCGTCGAAATTGTTACCATAGACCAGCTTCGGTGCGGAAAACTCAACATACAACTGGCAATCGATTACGCCAGGGCCGTGAACACCTTTCCACAGCGTTATTCGTGGCAGATAACCACGCTTGCTTATTTCATACTTAGTCGGGTTGCGTGTCGCCTTGGCATATTTACCAGCACCAAACTGCACGAAGGGCGGTATGAAAAAGTTTCGCACGTCGGGGTTAAAATTCCCATAGCACGTTTCAAAAACCTTAAACTGTGTTTCGTGTAACGCTATCACAACTGTATCTATCATCGCTTTTACTCATTACATCTTCCAACACAAATATCACTGCATTTTCTATGGCTCGACCTACCTGGCGATTGATTGGGTAAAACACGCTGACATCACTGCCGCCAATTTTTCTGGTCGGGTAGGCCAGTCTGTAGCCACCACCAGGCCGTGTCATAATGCCTACCGAACTGCAATATATCGATTCATATAAAACAAAGCTGGCAAATCCTACTAGGCCGTTACGTGGCTTTACTGGTGCGACTTGCACTTCACTAATCGCTAACATCTTCTTGTCCTTTCTGGGGAATATCAACCACTTTTTCCCTTTGGTTAATCTTGTCCAGCAAACGAACCAATTCCAGAATTGGGTCGCTTTTGACGACCTGCTGGGGATTGGTTTCGGCTGATGTGTTTGCCATAATCCCAGTATCTAAAATGGGTGTGGTGCAGCGTTGTGCAACAGATTAAAAAAACACCCTGATGGGCGTTATAGTGTTGCATATTTGGCGATTATTTATCTAGTTTCAACAGCTTCCTGTTTAATTCATAGTAGTCCGTGGACGTGTTAATAATTAGCTTTTCTTTTGTCCCCATTAAGATACTAACTTCGGTGTTAATATGCCTGATGGCTTGGTAGATTTTATCACCGTATTTTTTAATACTTGCTTTGTCCAGGCCTACATAAGGACCTTCAATGGCCTTCACAATATCTTCTACGTGCAGTGGCTCATTCGGCAGTTTACTGCCACCAAAGAAGACTTGGCATACTTCCTGCATCATACTGTTGATTGTAAACTGTATCGGTGTAGCATCGCCAATATACAGTAGTGGTGGCCGTTCGGCCTTGTAAACGATTTTCTTGATATACATTGGCATAACCTTCATATCATGCTTCCTGGCCAGCACCTTCAACTGCTCGGGCGTGATTTCTTTGGCCTGTTTGCCCAGTTTTTCCAACGCCAGCATTTCCTTAATATCGCTAACGCCAGCTAAAATTTCAGCAGACATACCATATAAAGCACCTTCTTCGTAGGTCAGCAGGCCGTGCTGGGTTTTTACTGTGGCCCGCCCGTCAATCGAAACTTCGGCGGTTTTGCCATCACCCCATTTCGCACCACTATCCCATTTTGTTTTCCCATCGTCCCACGTTGGCTTAATGCTTTCCGTAGATAGTTCGGCAGTGGTATTTTTGTCAACCTTGGTCGGCTTATTCAGCGTGCTGGCATCTAGTAAAAGACTGCCGAGTATTGTTGTGCCGCTCTTAAACGATTCACTGGCCACTAAACCAGAAACACTCAAAGCCAATGATGCGGATGTGGCCGACATCTGTTCTGCCATTTTCGCTAATACTGAATAGTCACTGGGCAATTCCGACATCTTCAACCCAATCGTGCAGGCCAAATTCATCTGACTATCCACGATACTTTGCATAGCACCGACCGCAGTTTGTAAAGAACGCATAGGTTGCTGGGCCATTTTGCCGATATTTTCCAGCATTTCTTGATTTTGTTTGATACTATTTTGCAGGCCTGATTCAGTAACGATATTCCCAAGTGCACCGATGTAGGTTTGGAGTGTGGTGAAATCAGGTTGAGTATCTGGCACGATAGTTGTTCGGCCAGCTAATTCTACAACTTTATACCTAGGTTTTTCAGGGCAAGCCAAATCCTTAGTCGATACTGCTATCGGTTTGTCGGATTGCTTCGTGGTTACATCGTCTTTCTTGGTCATTACTTCTTCCCCGTATTCTATCTGTAAATTATACCAAATCAGGGGCGGAAATGATAGGTAGTGATAACCAATGTTGTGCTATAATGAAAATGTTCAATTCATAATTTAATCACAAGTGATGCTTAGTGCGTTGTCAATTAACGGCACCGCATAAGCAATAGGGCAACGCCTTACTTGTGATATGGATTGAACACCTTGCGGTGTCGTTTTTTGTATACGGCAAGGAAGAAAGAAATCTATGTCCAAGCCATTACAAGATTATACTAAAGAAGAATTGATTGAAGCAGTCAAATCGCTGCGGCAATGCAAAAAGTTCGGCTTGGTATGGGAAGATAAACTCGAAGATGTGGCTGTGCAGTGCGAAAAGCAATTGCCGATTGTGAACGAAGTAACCGAGCGTGCCATAAAGAAGGCCGAAGGCCAGCCGACTAACCTGATAATTGAAGGTGATAACTACCACGCACTATCAGTTTTGAACTATACCCACGCTGGGAAAATTGACGTTATCTATATTGACCCGCCATACAACACAGAAGATACTACCTGGATTTACAACAATGATTACGTTGATAAAAATGATATGTTTCGCCACAGTAAATGGCTGTCTTTTATGGAAAAGCGTTTGGTTTTGGCGAAAGGGTTATTAAAAAGCGATGGTGTTTTGATTTGTGCGATTGATAAAAATGAACAGGCACACCTGTGCGTAATGCTTGAAGAGCTATTTCCTGATTATGAAATTCACACCATTACGGTTGTCCATAATCCCCGTGGCGTTCAGGGAAAGAACTTTTCATACACACACGAATCAGCAGTGTTTGTTATTCCCAGGGGCAAGAAGTCAATCGGTAGACGAAAAATTTCTGATGCCGATGTCGCTTGGCGTAACTTGCGTGATAATGGTGGCGAATCACTTCGCACCGATGCTAGAAATTGCTTTTATCCGATGATTGTTAAGGAAGGTAAAGTGGTTGATTTTGGCGACGTTGTAGATAATAGCGAGCATCCATTAGCGAATACCGTGCAAACTGACGGCTCAATATGTGTGTATCCTGTCGACGGCAATGGGATTGAACGCAAGTGGCGTTATGCTAGGCAAAGTGTAGAAAAAATTAAAGACCTACTGCGTGCCAAGAAGGTGAAGGGCGTTTGGCAAATTGAAATTGGGAAAAACTTCGGAACTTATCGAACGGTATGGCAAGATGCCAGATATGATTCAAATGAATTTGGGACAAAACTTATTAACAAAATTGTGCCTGGCAACGGTTTTGATTTTCCTAAATCGCTTTGGAATACTTACGACTGTCTGTATTCAGTAATTGGCGAAAAGAAAGATGCCGTTGTGTTAGATTACTTCGCTGGTAGTGGCACAACTGGACACGCTGTTATGGAAATGAACAAAGAAGACGGCGGTAACAGGCAACACATTTTAGTGTCTAGCAACGAAGGCAATATCCCTACGATAGTAACCTACCCACGTATCAAAGGCGTAATCGACGGTTATGCTGGCGTGGCTGGAATACCTGCCAATGTCCGCTACTTCAAAACCGACTTCGTGGATAAGGACGGCACATTGGACAAACTGAAGCGGGAAATATCCCCACGCTGTGCCGATATGATACGCATCCGTGAAGGGGCTTACGAAACTGTGCTAGATACCGAAATGCTGAAAGTTTACGCCAACCAACGTGGCCTAACGGCCGTGGTGTTTGACCGCTTTGAACTGGAAAAATACCTGGCCGAAATCGAAAAACTAGAAACCGATGCACCAATTCATTTGTATGTATTTTCCTACGACAAGGACGGCCGTGCCGATGAAATGCCTGATGACCTGAAACACGAATATATCAACCAACCAATACCCGAAGGTGTGCTGGAAGTGTATAGTCGCATATTCAAAGAAAGGGGCAAAAATGCTTAGGTTAGTCGAATACCAACAAACGGCCGTTGAAAAACTGGTCCGTGGGTTCAAGGAATTGCTTTACAGTGGCAATAGTAACACCCAGATGGTCTTCAAATCGCCAACTGGTAGCGGAAAAACCGTGATGGTGGCCGCAATGTTGGATGAAATCCTGAACGAAAACCTACCCGAAGACTGCGTATATATCTGGGCCAGTGTGAATGACCTACACACTCAAAGTATGGAAAAGCTAAAGAACCAATACTTGCCCGACTCGGCCTACAATATGATTACCCTAGAAGAAATGACTGGTGATGCCCTGCCTGCCAACACAATCCTGTTTTGTAACTGGCATAGTATGTATCAAATAAAGAAAGAAACTGGTGATGACGGCCTGGAAGTGGATGTTTTCAAGAACGTTTATGTTCGCCTGGGCGAGTCGGGGCGTAATCTGCAGGATGTTTTAGATAAAACCCGTGCCGATGGCAAGCGTGTGGTGTTGATTGTCGATGAAGCCCACGACACCTACCTTGGACCGAATTCGCAAAGGTTAATTGAATTAGTAATCAAGCCCGCTTTGACGCTGGAAGTGTCTGCCACGCCCGTGCTTGAACCAACAGCGGAAGACGTGGAGGAAAACCTGGGCCGTAGGGTTACTGTGAAGTTAGCAGACGTTGTGGCCAGTGGCCTGATAAAGAACAAAACTGTTATAAACAACAATGTGGCTGGTGCTGTCGGTGAAGCCAGTGCCGATACAGTGGTCATAGAAGCCGCCCTGAAGCAACGTGAAGCCCTAGAAGCCAAGTTTGGTGAACAGGGGACGGATATTAAACCCCTGATACTAATTCAGCTACCGAGCGAAACTGTGGCCACAAGTGCAACAGATGAAACAGTGCGTGGTGTGGTTGAAAAATTCCTGGACAGCCGTGGGATAAACTATGCTAACCAAAGACTAGCTATTTGGCTAAGTGGCGACAAAACCAACAAGGAGTTGGTGGACATTGAGGACTCGCCAGTCGAAGTGCTGATATTCAAACAAGCTATTGCCAAGGGCTGGGACTGCCCACGTGCCCAAATACTTGTGATGCTTCGTGATATTAAAAGTATTACGTTTGAAATCCAAACTGTTGGGCGTATCCTGCGAATGCCTGAGCTGAAACACTACGAGGATGAAGATTTGAATTCGGCCTATGTATTTACCAACATCAACAAACTAGCAATCAGCGAAGATGCCGATGCTCAGGTGTTCTTCCGCACGCAAAAGTCATACCTGCCTGAAGGATTTGATAACATCTTACTCCCCGATAATTCCTATTCAACACGCCGTGGCCGTAGGCGTTTGGGTGGTGAATTTAGGAAGTTATTGATTAAGAAACTGGATGGGTATTTCGACATTAACAAAGAAGATAGTTTGGCCGTTCGCCGAAAAAAGGTTGATGATAAGCTACAAATCGCACCTGAAGAACTACGAATACCGATACTAGCCGATGTGGTGGTAAAAAACCTGGACAGCATAGACCGTGAACTGTTTGCCGATGCCGACAAAGTGGCCGTGAACGCTGATGCCCCATATATACAGCGAACATTTAATGCCTTGCTACGGTCGTGGGTGTCGCCTTATGCACCATACGACTCAGTGCCAGTGCTACGAAGGGCGATATACAAGTGGTTTTCAGATAATGGCTTTGACGATGAAGCCGAAGTCCAGCGAATACTGACGTGTTCTGATGAAGATAAGCCTGACGGCAACCAGCGACAGCTAACACCAATAGTAGTGGATGCCAAGAACCAGTTCGGGCGGTCTAATGGCGAGTCCAGGGACTTCTTCACCAACGACTTCCAACTGCCAGCAGACTGCGAGTTCGGCGAAGCATATAAGGAAGTAACCAACAACAAAAAGCACGCTTTGCGGCCGTATTTCGCCAGGCACGATTCCGCCAATGAAGAACCATTTGAACTGTTAATTGACAGCAGTGAGCAGGTTGACTGGTGGTTTAGGAACGGTGTGGACGAACCAAAGTATTTTTCAGTAAAGTATGAACTGATAGACGAACGCACTGGCCTGGTGGGGTCACACGGCTTTTATCCTGACTACATTGTAAAGTTTAAGGACGGGCGAATTGGCATATTCGACACTAAATCGGGCGATTATGCGGTCAGTCCAAAGGCGAAGGCCCAGTTGGATGCCCTGAAAGCGTATATTGATGCCCACGGTGGGTTAAATCTGTTTGGTGGGATAATTGATGTCCGTGACGACAAAACCACTTTCTGGTTAATCCAGAGTAGCGACGGTGAATTTGAAAGCTTTGTGCTATAGGTTCTGAAGTCCGCACAATAACGTTCAGAAAAGGTAGTATCCCAACACAAATGCTCATTGGTTTCGCATACCTTTGTATAACTATGGACGGGGGGCTCTGCTACACCAGGTAGGTAGCAGGCCACAGACCCTACGTGTGTGGGGCACTACGGGCCAGTGGCCAGCTACAGAGCTGGTGCTAGGCTATGCTTGTCCAATAGTAGCTTTGCTAGTTCCGTGTTAAAATGGGAAAGAACATTGATATTTAGCATTTCTATAAAGGATTTAGCAGTCAATGTGCCTGTATTATCGGTTGCGAATTGTGACCTATACGGGCAGCCATGAAAATTAACAGAGATAATTTGACCGAAATATGAGATTTATAAAAAAACTCATTTCGTTCGCTTTTTATTATCTCGTAACAGGGAATACTCTTGAAAATATGATTTCGCTATTGACTATTTTAGCAATCTGTGCTACAATGGAGGGGTAGGATTGAAATCCTACGCACAAAAGACAATTAGGTATTGACTAGCTCTAAGCTGTAAGCGAAGCGTAGCGAAGTCCAGCACTCCCGACAAAGTCGGTGGTGCTGTAACTCGAAGCTTTAAGCTTTGAATTACAAAAAAGAGTTAGTCTGGCAGTGTACTATGGTAGTACCAAGTTATTTGGCTCCGTGTACACGGAGTTTTTCTATATATAGAAAAACTAGGCAAACTTATATTGTCTAGAACTTTAATAAATTGCTTGTTTTATGCAAACCTTCACCCTGTCATGACGCCGAATAAGCAGTAGTCGCAACCGACGACTGCCTGTAGGCGGGCATGACGATGACCGCTGAAAACTATGGTGGCCCATCAGGGCCGGTCCTGGTTTTCACCATAGGGCCAGGACAAAAACGGCCCGAGGGCCATCGAACAAAGGAGGAAAGAAATGAAAGCTACACCCAGAACGTTAGCAGAATTGAGCGATGTAGAGGTAAGCCCAAGAAGAAGACGGTGGCCGTGGGTGTTGATAGCGTTGGTGGCTACTGTAGCCATATTCGTTATTATCCCCAACATTGAACTCGAGCCCTTTGGTGGGTATCGTGTTCCCAAGCAGGATAATTACACATCACGCAGCAGTATCTGGAATGGCGGGAGCGATAAATTCAATGCATGGTTTTATGACCGAAACCTTCCGTCGGGGAACAAAGCCAACTCAAGGTTAAATGCTGGTCAACCCAACC